>Ga0157363_1000438_pt1 | contig 31787 bp, 33 predicted proteins | sample AttsexASBM1_FD_111477 | JGI IMG/M metagenome (GOLD analysis project Ga0157363, IMG submission 111477) | Fungus gardens microbial communities from leaf cutter ant in Ribeirão Preto, State of São Paulo, Brazil - Atta sexdens ASBM1 | ecosystem: Host-associated > Fungi > Mycelium > Unclassified ... | reverse complement strand
TGCGTCCTCAGCCGGGAAACCCTGGAAAAAGGACGATAAAGCGGACATCTCAATATAGCCAGAGGCGGACATCTGAATTTAGCCACTACAATAAGATGGCGCACAATGCTATTTATGTTAAATGAATGACATTCCAGAACATATAATATTCAGATGGTATCTCTGCGTCTCCTTATTTTCTGTAAAAGGAAAATTTTACATAAGAGAATGCCAACGGGAACCATATTGAATTAATCAGGCCTGAGAGGTGCTAACTTAAATATGCATACTTAATGCTTTAAAAGAATATATCCTTACTAAAGTCTTTTTCAGTTAGATCATTCCAGAGTGCATCTTTAGGAAGTGGTAAGCAGTTCACTATGAAAAGGTTTAATATATCTTGCCTGTCCATAAAAATAATTTATGACCTTTTGAGGGCATCCAGTTTATTGCCTAACCAGTTTCGCGCCTGTTTAGTTATTTCACCTCCTGCTACGATAAAAGCATGGTCGACTAGAACGCGTCGGTTTAATCCAGGGTCAAATATTTCATGCCCCAGCATCATCATTACCTGATTATAGATCTCGGCAACATTTGCAGCACCATTCTTACTGGCTCCTGATGAATCCAGCTTTCCTTTTTTGGCTTGAATGCCAAAATAAAGCACATGTTGTGTAGGTAAAGTATATTTCATCCATGCGTCTTTACCATACTTAAGTGCTTTATCTTTATGACCAGAGGCTGTGATTCGATGAAAGCCAAGTTGTCTGAAGAGGGGGATTAAGACTTCCTCTGTTAATTCATCCTCATAGCATTTTTCTAAATATTTTGTCAGCTGCTCTTTACGAGTTATTTCTGCAGGGGTAAAGGGGCGATGCGGATTCGCCTGTTGTGTAATAGTGTTAGTTTCAATATGGCGGAGCTGGCCTACACCATGCTCGTCGTAAAAAGCTTCCCAGCCTTCACGCCTGAGAACGTAGTTTACCGCTACAATTGCTTTTGTTCGGTCAGCATCGTTGTCCTGTGCTTCGCTTTTATCAAGTACAGCACGGATGACATGAATAAACGCCTCAGGAGGAACAGAAGGGCTGATATTTGGCATAGCCAGTATCTCGCTAAGCCGTTCAGCAACCCATCGCCAGCGGGTTGATCCGTCATGCGTATAATCAAGACCGCAATCCTGAAAAAATCGGTTATCAAGCTACTTGAACGATAACGAAAATGATCCGCATCGCCACATATAATATCTGCAAGCTCACGTAAATTTTTGTTTTTCCATTTCATGAAATGCATCTCTATTGCTTGTAAATATCATTAACGTTATTAAATTTTATGATGTTTAGTGTAGATTAAATTTAAACTTAATGACTTTTTATTATAGAGTTCGTACGTTTTTAGTAAAAATTAATGCCTTTCAATGAAGCAGGTGATGATAAATATTTATAAGGCTTAATGTTCAATTTAACCGGTTTATATAAAAAGGCAAGGCAAATAATTTGTTGCCAGAGAGTTATATAAATTAGAATGCAGACAATGGTTTTTACCCCAATAGGTATAACTCAGAAACCCGTTAATAACGTGATATGCATCCCAACATTACTATTATAAGATTAAAATATGGCATTCTTTTGAATCCGAAAACCCTTATCAATAGACACCTTACGTAGAATGATGGCCGTTTAAGACTTTTTATGGCCTCTATTGCCATGGCGCTGGTGACAAGCATTTAACAGAATCTAATCACCCTGATAACAGGAATGATGGCCTGATTTCATGGGTCCTAACACAGGGAAGGATTTGCTATTTCGTCCACTACTGACGGTAGACACCCGACATATGCTGCGCGCTCAGGCGTGTAAGTAAAAAGAGGATCCAGTATGTCTTCGAACAATGATATTCATTTCGAGGCGAATACCTTACAAAAAACTTCGGCCCTGCTGATACCCTGTTTTGCATACGTTGCTGTACTGGGAGTGCCCATCACTTTTACTGGGATGATCGAAACCTTTGCGATCACACCTTCTCAGGCAACGATCGCCTCTACGGCTGAAATTGCTTTTATAGCACTGGCCTCGATTGGCATTTCCGTTGTTCTCGGCGTGATGAACCGCAAGACTCTGTATGCGCTTGGCATTTTACTAGCGATTTTGGGCCAGATCGGGACCTTAATTTCTGAGCAATTCAGCTACGCGGTGATTTTCAGAGGCATAGCCGGAATGGGCGAAGGAGTCTGCATTGGTCTTGGCTTTGCTAGCCTGGCGCAATTTCGGGGAGGCACAAGACTGCTTGGCATAAGTTCCGCCATTAGTGCAGCTGTTACGCTGAGTGCTTTTCTGCTGGTTCCGACTCTTCACGGCATGCTGGGTAGTCGAGCCATATTTTGGGCGCTCGCTTTTGGTTATACCGTTATGCTGCCGCTGGCTTTTGCATTGCCTAACATCAGCCCGATTCAACATGCAGATTCTCCTTCGCCGCTTGCTTCTTTAAATGTGCGCAGCGTATCCCTTTTTATCCTGTGTCTTCTGAGCAGCATCGGTGCGAACACCCTGTGGCTTTATTTTGAACAGGTTGGACAGCAGGCCGGATTTGATTTTGCGAGTATTGGTATCGTGGGATCGGTCAGCATGCTCTGCTCTGTTCTCGTCTCATGGGTAGCAAATAAAGTTTTTGAGCGGTTCAGGAACGTGCTGCCACTGCTAATAGCGTGTTTGCTAATGGCTGTAACGTCCTATTTGTATGTAAAACCTAGCGTAGCAGTCTACTGGAGCGTGGGGATCGCCATGACCTTTCTGTATGTATTTCTGCTGGCCTATGCCCGCATGTATTCATCAGACATAGACAGTTCCGGACGCACAACAGCAGCGGCCAGTGGTGCCGACTCTCTGGGAATGCTGGTTGGCCCTTTAATTGTTGCGGCTACTCTCAGGCTTGATGCCGGTTACGGCCCACTGGGTGAATTTGGTGTAATCATGCAGCTGCTGTGCCTTATACCTGCCGCCGCTATTTTTTTTAGTAAAACCAGAACCATACACGCAGCCCGAACCTAAACATTTGGCCTGGCTGTCCGGCAATTTGACAGTTTTTAACCCTCTGTCTCTTTAGTGGTATCTACTTAGCGAGAGTAAGCCAGGGGGTCTTGAGGCATTGTATGGCTCAACAGCAAAAATATTCTGGTCATGAATGCATGTCGTGATGTCTGCCTGAGACAATTTTTTTAACCAGCTCAAATTCTGAACCATTAAGTCTTTTTTTGCACAACAGTCGTGATATAAAAATTAACATTTAGTCTCTCAGTTCGTCGGGTTATCGCCTGCAAAGGTTTGAGAGAAACACCTGCAAATGTAAGAGGTATTAAGTTGATGAGTCGTTCACTTGAGTACTGGCGCAGCCGCAGTGAAAGCCTGAATCCTGAAGGGCGAGCTTTCATTGCCGGGAAGTACACTGGCGCAATTTCAGGTAAGACGTTTGCCTGTACCAATCCGGCAACCGGTAAAGAAATTGCACAAATCGCAGAGTGCGATAAAGCAGATGTTGATCTGGCGGTTTCCGTTGCGCGTGCGCGCTTTGACAGCGGTATCTGGGCCAATCGCTCCCCGACTGAACGAAAAAATGTCCTGCTACGGCTTGCGGCTTTGCTGGAGCATCATCGGGAAGAACTGGCACTTCTTGAGTCCGTCGATATGGGGAAACCCGTTGAAGTTTCGTATTCATACGAAATGCCTGAACTTGTCAGCTATGTACAGTGGGTAGCTGAAGCGGTGGACAAACTCTATGACGAGGTTGCACCTACCGGGCCGGGCGATCTGGCAATTATCAGTCGTGAAGCCGTTGGCGTGGTGGCCTGCGTCGTGCCGTGGAATTTCCCTCTCGATATGGCTATCTGGAAATGCGTTCCGGCGCTTGCCATGGGCAACTCTGTCGTACTGAAGCCGGCTGAGCAGTCATCACTGACCGCTATCAGGCTCGCCGCGTTGGTCAGTGAAGCTGGTGTACCGGACGGAGTATTTAATGTTGTCACAGGCTTTGGCGAAACCGTAGGCGCGGCACTGGGCCTGCATATGGACGTGGCATGTCTTGCTTTTACTGGCTCAACAGAAGTGGGTAAGTTTTTCCTGCGGTATGCGGCTGAATCCAATATGAAATCCGTATGGCTGGAGTGTGGAGGTAAAAGCCCTAATATCGTGTTTGCTGATACAGAGAATCTTGATCTGGCAGCCGAGCTCGCCGCCCGGGTTTTTTACAATCAGGGCGAAGTCTGCTCATCCCCTACCCGCCTGCTCGTTGAGGAGAGTATTCACGACGAGTTTGTCGCCCGGGTCATCAAATATGCTGAAAACTATGAACCTGTTGACCCGCTTGATCCTCGTTCACTGATGGGCGCACTGGTAGAAACCGCACACGCAGAACGCGTCATGCTTTACGTTCAAGCCGGAAAGGCTGAGGCAACACTCGCCTACGGCGGGGAGCAGGTTGTTATCAACGATAGCAGCAACTTCATTCGTCCTACCATTTTTACTGATGTGAGCAATCACATGCGTGTCTGCAGGGAAGAAATTTTTGGACCCGTACTGAGCATTATCAGGTTCCAGACAGAAGCTGAAGCGATTGAAATTGCAAACGACACGGATTACGGCCTGATGGCGTCACTCTTTACCTCAAACCTGTCACGCGCGCACCGGGTTGCGCACGAGCTGAAAGCGGGCACCGTGACCGTAAATACGGTCGATATGATTTCACCGCTGGTTCCCTTCGGAGGTGTAAAGCAGTCCGGAAACGGCCGGGATAATTCTCTGCATGCTTTCGAGAAATATTCATCTCTGAAAACCACCTGGATTAAGTACTGAGAGAGCACGCCATGAGTAGTGTAGAAAACGTTGTCATTATCGGTGCCGGTCAGGCCGGCTTTCAGGTCGCCGCCTCCCTTCGTCAGAGCGGCTATGAAGGCAACATCATCATGATCGGGGACGAAACCACTGTTCCCTATCAACGTCCGCCGTTATCGAAAGCATTCCTGAAAAATCTGGTTGATGAGACCTCTATCCAGCTGCGCCCAGAGAGTTTTTACAACGATAACCGTATTACCCTCGTTCAGGGTGATAAGGTCAGCTATATCGATCGCGCAAACAGCAGAGTTGTCACTGAAAGTGGCCAGCACTATACCTATGACAGACTGGCAGTTACTACCGGTACGCGCCCTCGCCCACTGGATCTGCCTGGAGCAGATTTAAAAGGGGTGCATTCTTTGCGCTCATTTTTACATGCCGCAGAACTCCGGGACGATATTCAGAAGCATCAGCGCATCGTTATTATCGGTGGCGGTTTCATTGGCCTTGAAGTCGCCGCCTGTGCTGCAGTTATGGGTAAAGTTGTCACCATACTGGAATATGCCCCTCGCCTGATGGCTCGCGCCATTTCTACAGTCAGCTCCGATTTCTTCAGGTCGTACCATGAAAGCCTGGGTATACGCGTCATAACTGACGCCCGCATTGAAAAAATTGAAGGGAATACGCGCGCTGAAGGCGTCACTCTCGGAGATGGTGTGCAAATATTATGCGATCTCGTGCTTGTAGGCGTCGGTGCTTTACCAAACATTGAACTGGCAGAGCAAGCAGGCCTTGATTGCGATAACGGCATCCTGGTAAATGAATTTGCCGTTACCTCCGATCCGCGCATCGTTTCAGCAGGTGACTGCACCAGCCATCCCAATCCTTATGCCAATGGCCGCTACTTTCGCCTTGAATCTGTGCAAAACGCCATCGATCAGGCCAAAGTCGCGGCCGCCAGCATTCTGGGCATCGCAACGCCCTATAACGCCGCACCATGGTTTTGGTCTGATCAGGGCGAAATCAAACTACAGACTGTTGGACTTCCTCTCAACACCGATGAGCTGACAGTACGTGGATCTACTGATCAGAAAAAGTTCAGCGTATTTCATTACCGCAGCGGCAGGCTTATTGCTGTTGAAAGCATCAACTCGGCTGGCGATCACATGGTGGCCAGAAAGCTTATTACCACTGGCATCAGCCCGTCTCCAGAGAAAGTCGCGGATCTCTCCGTTGAGCTTAAATCGCTCTTGGCGGTTTAAGCCAGTCTGACTATCACAGGAAAAACATTATGAACCAAATCATTAAAATCATTGCACCATATGATGGTGAGCTGCTGGCAGAACTGCCTGCTGCCAGCGATGAGCAGCTCGAAAAAGCACTGGAAACGGCACATACCCTGTATCGCAACCGCCGTGGATGGTTAAAAAAGCCACAGCGGATTGAGATTCTGAAAAAAGCAGCCCAAATTATCGGCGAAAGACGCGTTGAGCTTGCCCGCCTAGTTGCTCAGGAATGTGGTAAACCCTATAAGGACGCGTTAATCGAAGTCGATCGCGGCATTGATTGTCTTCATATCTGCGTTGAAGAAATCCGTACAAAATCGGGTTCAGTCATTCCGATGGATCTTAATGCAACGTCTGCAGGCCGCATTGCATTTACGCAGCAGGAACCCATCGGTGTGGTCGTAGGCGTGAGCGCTTTTAACCATCCTTTTAATCTCGTCGTCCATCAGGCTGCACCTGCTATTGCGGTCGGTGCCCCGGTTATTATCAAACCAGCGCTGAAAACGCCTCTCAGTGGCTATGCCTTTATCAAAATCCTTCATGAGGCTGGCCTGCCCGAAGAGTGGGCGCAGGTGCTACTGCCCGTAGATAACGAGCAGGTAACCAGGCTGGTGTCCGATCCGCGCGTTGGGTTCCTTTCCTTTATTGGGTCAGCGGCCGTAGGCTGGATGTTGCGATCTAAACTCGCACCGGGCACGCGTTGTGCTCTGGAGCATGGCGGTGTGGCTCCGGTAATTATTGCGCACGATGCCGACTTGTCGATGACGATACCCCGGCTCGCAAGAGGCGGTTTCTGGCATGCGGGTCAGGCATGCGTCTCAGTGCAGCGTGTTTTTGCCGATCTCAGAGTCGCACGCGAGGTTGCAGATCAGCTTGCCACGGCTGCCGGGAAAATGACCGTTGGGGATCCCGTTCAGGAAACTACTGACATTGGCCCTATTATCTCTCATCAGGAAAACGATCGTATTCATCGCTGGGTACAAAATGCCGTTAGCGAAGGAGCAGAACTCATTTGCGGTGGTCATAAAATTTCTGACAGCTGCTATGCGCCAACAGTACTCCTTAACCCGCCAAAAGATTCTGAGGTGATGCGTAAGGAAGTATTTGGTCCCGTTATTTGCGTATACACCGTTGATGACCTTGATCAGGCGCTTGAAGAAGCTAACTCCCTGCCCTTCTCTTTCCAAGCCGCCGTTTTTACACGCGATCTGGATACTGCTCTGCATTGTTACAGGCATCTTGACGGCACCGCCGTCATGGTCAATGAAAATACACTCTTTCGCGTTGACTGGATGCCGTTTGCCGGAGCCCGCCATTCCGGCCATGGCGTAGGTGGCATTCCCTTTACCATGCATGAAATGCAGACCGAAAAAATGATGGTCTGGCGTTCTGACGTTTTGAATTGAGTAAGCCAATTATGAATAATCAGAAATTACTGTCACGCCGTAATAACGCGTTGCCCCGCGGAGCAGCAACCTCTCTGCCAGTTTTTGTTCAGAAAGCCGCAGGAAGCGAAATCTGGGATGTTGAAGGTAATCACTATATAGATTTTGCTTCCGGTATAGCCGTAAATAATACGGGTAATCTTCATCCTGTCGTGGTTAAAGCCATTGAATCGCAGTTAAAACAATATGCGCACATTGGTTTCCCGGTGTTGTCATGTGAACCCTATGTCCGCCTTTGCGAACGCCTGATTGCCCTGGCACCCATTAACGATGCCAAAGCCGTTCTGTTCACAACTGGCGCAGAGGCAACCGAAAATGCTGTCAAGGTTGCACGTTATTATACGGGCCGCCAGGGCATTGTCGCTTTTACTGGGTCATTCCACGGACGTACACAGCTTGCGATGGCAATGACCGGAAAGGTGCAACCTTTACGCACAGGCGTGACGCCTTCCCAGGCAGGCGTATTCCATATTCCATTTCCTATTGAACATCACGGTACCTCAGAAAAAGAGAGCCTGAAGGCGCTTGACCACCTGTTTCGGGCCAGTGTATCGCCCGATCAGGTTGCCGCCATTGTTATTGAACCCGTACAGGGTGAAGGCGGTTTTTATCAAGCTTCTCCTGCTTTTCTACAGCAATTACGCAAGCTATGCGATGAGCACGGCATTTGTCTTGTGGTTGACGAAGTGCAGTCTGGCTTCGGGCGAACCGGCAAATTCTTTGCCGTCGAACATGCTGGTATTGAGCCTGATCTGATTGCAGTCGGTAAAGCGATGGGGGGCGGCCTGCCTCTCGCTGGCTTGATCGGACGCACAGAGGTGATTGATGCGCCTCCTCCAGGGTTTCTGGGCGGTACTTTTGCAGGCAATCCTCTGGCCTGCGCGGCAGCCAATGCGGTTCTGGATGTCATTGAAGCTGAACAACTGATGAAGCGAGCCAAAAAAACCGGATTCAGAATACAGGCCTTCCTTAACGATCTCAAAGGAACCGATGGGGTAAGGCCTTTAGGTGATATTCGCGGTCTTGGCGCCATGGTGGCTTTTGAAATCGTTGCTCAGGCTGGCACCAATATACCAGATGCTGACGCCACTAAACGTATTGCTGCCCGGGCGAAGGAACTGGGTCTGCTGCTGCTGCCCTGTGGTTATTACGGCAACACTATCCGCATTTCTGCGCCTCTGACAATCAGTGACGATGTGCTGGAGATGGGACTTTCTCGGCTGGCCAGCGCGCTGAAAGCCACCAACTTTACGGAGTCAGGAGTTTAATTATGGTCAAAATCACGTTTGTACAACCAGATGGTTCCTCCGTAGACGTTGAAGCCAAAGTAGGTGGAACAGTTATGGAAGCTGCAGTCAACAACTCGGTTAAAGGGATTGATGCTGACTGCGGCGGCGCCTGTGCTTGCGCCACCTGCCACATCTATGTGTCAGAAAACTGGCTCCAGAAACTGCAGGCCGCGGATGGCATGGAAAGCGACATGCTGGAATATGCCCATAAACCAGATGAGACCAGTCGGCTCTCCTGTCAGCTACGCGTTACGCCGGAGCTGGATGGCCTGGTCGTTCGCGTTCCGGCTCAACAGAGCTAAGCCAGACTGCAGCCCTCTAAAAGGAGAAAAAATAATGACCTTTAATCAACCTCTTGGTGGTAATGAAATGCCGCGCTTCGGCGGTATTGCAACAATGATGCGTTTGCCTGAAGCAGAAAGCGCTGCGGGGCTTGACGCCTGTTTTGTAGGCGTTCCGCTTGATATTGGTGCATCTAACCGCTCTGGTACTCGCATGGGACCGCGTAGTATCCGTTCTGAATCCTGCCTGTTACGCCCGTTTAATCTGGCGACCGGTGCAGCACCTTTTGAAAGCCTACAGGTCGCGGATATTGGTGATGTGGCAATTAACACCTTTAATCTTTCCGATGCTGTTAACCGCATCAAAGAAGCCTACAACGTTATCCTCAAAAATGACGTCGTGCCGCTCACGCTTGGCGGGGACCACACCATTACCTATCCGGTTCTGCAGGCGATTGCAGCAAAACATGGCCCGGTCGCGCTGATCCATATTGATGCACATGCCGATGTGGGCGACCACATGTTTGGTGAGCGCATTGCCCACGGTACGACTTTCCGGCGCGCTTTTGAAGAAGGACTCATACAGCCTGAGCTGACCTTCCAGATTGGGCTTCGTGGCACAGGTTATTCCCCAGATGACTTTAACTGGTCACGCAGTAAAGGCTTTACGGTGGTGCCTGCAGATGAATGTCAGGGCGTTTCGCTTGCACCACTGATGCAGTCCATAAAAGAAAAAATTGGCGAACGTAAGGTTTATATCTCTTTTGATATTGATGCCCTTGATCCATCAGTAGCCCCGGGTACCGGTACGCCTGAATTTGGCGGCCTGACTGCATATCAGGGGCAACAACTTGTTCGCTGCTGCAGAGGCCTGAATATTGTAGGTGCCGACGTAGTGGAGGTTTCTCCACCTTACGATCCCTCAGGCAACACCTCTCTTATGGGCGCAAATCTGCTTTATGAAATGCTGTGCGTCCTCCCCGGCGTCAAATATCACAACGTCTAACCATCATCCTTAGAGTGGATAAAAGCTTATGAGCCGTATCGATGTTGATCAAATTAACCTGGCGGATATGGAGTTCTGGAAGCGACCCGACCGTGAAGAAGCGTTCGCCGCGTTAAGAGCTGAAAAGCCAGTAAGCTGGCATGATTTTCCTGAGGGATCTCCGGAGGCCGGAAACAAAGGATTCTGGTCGGTTACGCGCTACGATGACATTGTGGCTGTAAGCAGCGACTCTAAAACGTTTACTAATGGTGAAGGCACCATAGTGAATGACCAGAGCATAGAAGAAGCGCATCAGGAAGGCTGGTTTCTGAATATGGATGCGCCACGCCATTTCAAACTGCGGCAGATCGTTTCCCGTGCTTTCTCACCCCAGGGCGTGACTAAAATGACGGATGCGGCTAAACAGTATGCTGTTTCGGTCGTTGCCAGCGTTAAAGAGCGCGGCGAGTGCGATTACGCCAAAGATGTGGCGCAGACGTTCCCGGTTGAGGTGGTATGTGATTTTCTGGGGGCTCCTAAAGAGAACCGTAAGCGACTACATGAGCTTACGGTTAGGGCCCTGGCTGGCGATATTCTGGGTGCGAATGCTTTTCAGGCTATTACCGGTGCCTTTGCTGAGCTGAACGATTATGGCCGTTATCTTGCAGCTGAAAAACGTAAGAAGCCAGGAGATGACATTCTCTCGCTGATCCTTGCCGCTGAAGTAGAAGGCAAAAAACTCGATGACGTTGAAGCCGGCTACTTTTTCCAGCTGCTGGTCACAGCCGGGATGGAAACCACAGGCACGGTGGGAGCTCATGCCATGAAATGCTTCCTGGAGTTTCCTGAGCAAATGAAAATCTGGGCCAGCGACCCCGCCGGCGTGGCGCCTACTGGTTTTGAAGAGCTGGTGCGCTGGGTAAGTCCTGTTATGCATATGCGTCGGACTGCCTCGCGCGATACTGAAATTAATGGCCAGCGTATTACCGCAGGCGACAAAGTTGTTATGTGGTACAACTCTGCGAACAGGGACGCTTTCGCTTTCGAAAAGCCCTATGATTTTAATGTATTGCGTTCACCTAATCCACATCTCGGTTTTGGAGGCGGAGGTCGCCATACCTGCCTCGGTGCACATCTTGCCCGCATGGAGCTGCCATTCCTGCTAGCGGAGACATTGAAACAGCTGAAGGACATTGAGCTGGCGGGCGAACCTGAGCTGATCCCGTCACGATTCATCAATGGCATCGCATCCCTTCCTGTCCGCTTCAAAGCAGCCTGAGGTAAATTATGTCCTTTAACGACAAACGTATCGTTGTAACAGGTGTATCTTCCGGAGTGGGTCAGGCAACGGCGAAAGCACTGATTAACGAAGGCGCTTTTGTTATTGGCCTTGATGTAAAGCCGGCAGAAGAAAACTGCAGCCAGTTCATTCTGTGCGATCTGTCAGATCCTGGGTCGATTGAAGAAGCTGTTTTACAGATTGAACAGCCTGTTAACGGCCTTGCCAATATTGCAGGCGTGCCCGGAAGCCTGCCTGCAAGCAAGGTTTTCAGCGTAAATTTCCTGGGGCTACGTCATCTTACCAGCCTTCTTTTACCGAAGCTGGCGGATAAGGCGTCTGTGGTAAACGTTGCATCTACTGCTGGCGCCGGCTGGAGAAAACGCAAAGCTCTTAGCGAGAGTTTTCTCCAGCGTGATGACTGGCAGGCTTGCCTGAAAGGGTTTGAAAGACTCGAGATGGATGCTGTAGCCGCCTATGACTTCACCAAAGAACTGGTCATTCTTTACAGCATGCTTATAGCCAGTGCGCAACGCCATCGTGGCGTGCGGGTCAATTCTCTTAGCCCGGGAGCTGTTTGCACACCTATTTTGGCTGCTTTCTACGACACGATGGGCGATGAGTTGCTGGGAAGCCTGAAGCGACAGGCTGGCGGACGAGATGCCTATCCTGAGGAAATAGCGGGTGCAATTCTTCTGATGCTTGATGAAAAAGGTTTCTGGATCAACGGCACCGATTTGATTGTAGATGGCGGTGCTGAAGTTCTGATGAACCTCGAGAGTATGGCTATAGCTCCTTTACCCCTCAACTAAGATCAGGGTACATCCGGGGTCGTAATGGGCATCCGGCTGTGCCTCGCGAGTGCTAATCCATGAATAATGAAACCTGCAAAATTTCAGAAGTGGATGTGTCCAGTGTTCTGCACCCTTATACTGATGCCCGCCGACACCAGGACCATGGTCCGCTGATTATTGAACGTGGCGAAGGGATCTATGTATACGATTCAGCTGGCAATAAATATATTGAGGCTATGTCCGGACTGTGGAGCGTGGGCCTGGGATTCAGCAACGAGCGGCTGATCAGGGCTGCGGAGGCCCAGCTCAAAGTTTTGCCTTTTTATCATACGTTTACCCATAAATCTCATGCGCCTGTTGTAAATCTGGCCCGCACCCTTCTTGACCTGGCACCTGTGCCAATGAGCAAGGTGTTTTTTACCAACTCTGGCTCAGAAGCTAACGATACCGCGGTAAAGCTAATCTGGTATCGCAACAATGCACTGGGTAAACCAGAAAAGAAGAAAGTCATCAGCAGGCAGGGATCCTATCACGGAGTCACTGTCATGAGTGCGAGTCTGACCGGGCTGCCAAACAACCATCGTGGATTTGATCTGCCCCTTCCACAGGTACGTCACGTCAGTTGCCCGCATTTTTATCGCTATGGCAGACCTGGAGAGACGGAGGAGCAGTACGCAGATCGTCTCGCAGCTGAGCTGGAGGAGCTCATTCTCAGTGAAGGGCCCGATACAATAGCTGCTTTTTTTGGTGAGCCCCTGATGGGAGCTGGGGGCGTTATCGTTCCACCCCGGACCTATTGGAGAAAAATACAGGCAATTTGCCGTAAATATGACATTTTGCTTGTTGCAGATGAAGTTATCTGTGGCTTTGGGCGTACTGGAGCAATGTTTGGATCAGAAACCTTTGAAATTGCTCCAGATGCCATGTTGTTGTCCAAGCAGCTGTCCTCTTCCTATCAGCCGATTGCCGCTGTGCTTATTAATAAAAACATTTTCGAACCTGTCGCTGACCAGTCTCACCAAATAGGCACTTTTGGACATGGCTTTACGGCAACCGGGCATCCGGTTGCTGCTGCCGTTGCCCTTGAAAATATTAAAATAATACAGGAAGAGAACCTTGTAGCACGCGCAGCGCACCTCGGAAATGTTCTTCATGAACGACTTGCACGCTTAAGCGATCATCCGCTGGTTGGTGAAATCCGTGGCAAAGGACTTATTGCGGCTGTTGAGCTTGTTGCTGATAAAAAAACGAAAGCGTGCTTCAGCAAGCCTGGGAGAATTGGCGCATATCTTGCCATGCGGGCGCAACACCATGGGATCATTACGCGAAGTATTGGTGACGCCATTGCTCTTTGCCCACCGCTCATTACGACGGAAGCAGAGATTAATATAATTGTGGAACGTTTTGAGCGTGCATTGTCGGAAACCAGCTGCTGGTTCGAATCAAACGAAAACGTTGATTGACTGTGTCCTTGATGGTTTTGCCCCGACGTTCAGGGGCTTTTTTTCTCAGGTAAACGTATTATGACAGACAACCGGACAGGTCCTGTCGCCAGTTTTAACATTACCGAAGCCGGGAAAGAGCTGCATCAACAAGCCACTGGCTGCGCGTGACCGGAAACCGCTCTGGATCGAGTAAAAAAGAGACTAGTAGCCCGTCAGTAACCGCAACAATAAAATCAACCTCATCCTCAATAGCTCCTTCGACGCTGAATTCTTCAGAGTAAAGTCCTTCGCTGATGTATGTACTCAGGAGATGCCGCAGATTTTCATATACATCGTGGAATTTGCGCTTCAGATTGTCATCCTGACGTGCTGCTGCCCAGAAAGAGACAGAAATAACAGCGTCATGCTCATCACTGATTTGCGGCGTGAGCTCTTCAATCACCACCCGTATTTTATCCCGGGCGTTAACGGACTCAGTGACACGCCTGTCGATCCGGCTGAACGCTTTATTTGAAATCTCATCAAAAGCGAAGTTAATCATCTCTTCTTTACTGGTAAAGTAATGAGATAGTGTTCCGCTACTGAATCCCCCTTCCCTGGAAATCCCGCGTACGGTGACATTGGCCAGCCCTTCCTTTCTGATGGAACGAATTACTGCTCTGGTTATTTCGGCCTTGCGCAATTCATGATCAACAATTTTTGGCATGCCTGTCGTGTTCCTTACCTTTGGTTGCCTTTTTGCAGGCTGGAATGATAACGCACTACTATAAAAAAAGGATGCCGTAATGCCTCTGCCAGATTCGCGGGTTACGCTTTGTAAGCGCCTGGTGCCAGCCCGCTCCAGCGCTGAAATGCCCGGCGAAAGCTCGCCCCGTCGCAGAACCCAAGGTCTTCGGCAATTTGTTCCGTTGGCTGATTGCCTTCTCTGAGCAACTGTTTCGCTTTCTCAAACCTGACTTCATCAAGCAGTTGCCGGTAGCTTGTCCTGAACACGTTGAGCTGGCGCCGGAGGGTCCGCGGTGAGCATTGCATATGTTCTGCAACCTCTTCAAGCGGTACAGGATTTCGCATAGACCCCTCAAGGATCCCCTTTACCTTTTGTAGCCATTCTCTTTCCGCTGCATATTCTCGGTTCTGCCGGCGGCAGGCTTCGATTATTTCCCCGTGTGATACTGCATTTCTCATGGGTAACGGCCAGTTCAGCATTTCTGATTTAAACACCATCATATTGCGGGGCTGTTTATGGCTGACCGGACACTGCAGATAGGACTGACATAAAGTGCTATGGTCCGCATTCACTGCGCCCTCAAAGGTTACCTCATCCAGAGGGAAATCCTGTTCCAGAAGATCGCTACAGCTGCGCTTGAAGGATGCTACAGCAAGCTCCGCGTAGGCAATTCTGAGATCACTGGCACCTACATAATCACTGAAGATCAATGCACTGGTTATACCATTGTCTTCCAGCATCATGCTAAAACCGTTAGCGATGAGCGCTGGAAACTCAGTAGTCAGACGAAGGGCATCGCGCAGCGTTTCTGCCGTGAGAAAAGCGTATCCCAGAAGACCATAAACAGAGATCCGTGCCTTAAGTCCGATCTCAATACTGATGTTTCGCTCAGGAAACATTGCATTCACATTGCGATAAATCACGTACTCATCAACCATTTTAATCTTTCGAGATAAATCGTTTAGTACGTCAGACGTCATACTGCTTCCCTTCAGTGCATCGGCAGGATCTAGTCCGGCCTGTCTGACTTTATCCAGCAACTGCTGCGTATGATGCAGTGATGTAAGCGAACAGTTTTTCCAGCTACCCATATCAGATCTCCATCGTACCCATTTATACCTGGCAGGCATCATGGTTACAAAGCCCTTTATTAATGCATGCGCCATCCCTGTCGCTCGCTATATATCTGGCGCTGCTCTAAATCTCATCACAGGAAGGTTTGATCAGGTTGATAAGCGCTTTGACACAGCCTGGAAGCGCTGCCAGTTCGCGCACCAGAATACTGCGTTCGCGTACTGCCCAGGCTTCATCCAGAACTCTTATGGATAGATTCATAGTCTGCTGGTGGCGGTGCGCCAGTGATTCAGGAATAACGCCTATACCGACACCGGTTTCAACCATTCTGCATACAGATTCAAAGTTTGAGACCCGGATCCGCCAGTTCACGCTTCGGCCTACCTGACGCGCCTGCTCCCACAAAAATTCATGCAGCGTGCTGCCTTCCAGTAGACCAACCTGTGGAAAAGTGAGCGTGTCGGCAAACTTCAGTTCAATTTCGCTTTCCAGCGGATGTCCGGCAGGCATTGCCAGTACCAGACGATCGGTACTGAAATGGATAACTTCCAGCCCACTGGCTGAGACAGGACCTGCTGTGATACCCATGTCAGTTGAGCCATCGAGTACACCGCGCACAATGTCAGGTGAATGACGCTCCTGCAAATCGATGCTCACGCCTGGATTGCTGGCCAGAAAGCCTGCCAGTACTTCAGGAAGAAATTCCGTAACGGCAGTCGTATTCGCAAAGATGCGAATATGCCCGGATGCGTCAGCACCGTATTCAGCAAACTCAGTTTTGAGATACCCCAGCTGAAGCATGATCAGGCGGGCGTGCTTAAGAAGCCTTCTGCCCCCTTCCGTGAGTTCAACGCCACGACTGTCACGATATAACAGCGGGCTATTGAGTTGAGATTCAAGCGCCTTAATGCGTGCGCTTGCGGCGGCTGGAGAAATACAGGCGCGGCGGGCTCCCTGTGTCAGACTGGGGGCCTCTGCAATCCTGATGAATAGCGCAAGATCTTTAAAATCAATATGCATAGATAGCGCCTGTTAAATGTTTCATGAGTGTTAATATAAACCGAACGCTGGGTTAATAAAACACAGATTCACAGAACGCCAAAGGCGTCACATTCTGCTTGATAGCCCTGCTGGGAAAGGCCTTTCCTCGCAGACGTCCTTTCTTTTTCAGCCTGACGCAAAACTGTTTTTATCCGGTACCCACAGATAAAAACGATTCAGGCAGGTATGTGGAGCAGAACCGTGACAGAACGTAACCTTTCACCTCGTCCTCTGGACGGAATAACCGTAGTAAGTTTTGAGCATGCAATCGCCGCTCCCTTCTGTACCCGTCAGCTGGCTGATCTCGGTGCGCGGGTTATTAAAATTGAACGCCCGGAGGTTGGAGACTTTGCGCGGGCATACGATAACCGGGTTAAGGGTCAATCTTCTCACTTTGTCTGGACGAATCGTTCAAAAGAAAGCCTGGCTCTGGATGCCAAAAAACCGGGTGCCGACACGGTTATTGATCAACTGCTCGCAAGGGCTGACGTGCTCGTTCAAAATCTGGCTCCCGGCGCTGCGGCAAGAATGGGCTTATCTTTCGATGCGCTACATGCACGATTTCCTCAGCTGATTGTCTGCGATATATCCGGTTATGGCGAAGGAGGACCATATGAGCAGAAAAAAGCGTATGATCTGCTAATCCAGAGTGAAGGTGGCTTTCTGTCTGTTTCTGGGGGATCAGGCGAAAACGAAATGGCTAAAGCAGGCTGCTCTATTGCAGACATTGCAGCAGGAATGTATGCCTATACCAGCATTCTGTCCGCGCTGCATTTGCGTAACAAGACTGGTGTCGGTAGTCGCATAGATGTCAGCATGCTGGAAAGCCTTGTGGAATGGATGGGGTATCCTCTCTACTACGCTTATGATGGCGCGCCGCCACCGCCTCGCGCAGGTGCATCACATTCAACTATTTATCCCTATGGCCCATTCCCGGCCAGCGCTGGCGAAACGGTTATGCTGGGTCTACAGAATGAGCGGGAATGGGCGTTATTCTGTGAAAAAGTGCTTGAGCAACCTGAACTACTGCAGGATGAACGCTTTCATTCCAACGCTCAACGTTCTGCTCACCGTGAAGCCCTTCGTACCATTATCGTAAGTCAGTTTGAGCAGTTAGGCACTGAGGAAGTTGTCCGCCGCCTTGATGCAGCCCCTATCGCCAATGCCAAAGTTAATAGCATGCATCAGGTCTGGGCGCATCCACAACTTCAGGCGCGGGAGCGTTGGGTAGAGGTCGATTCGCCACAAGGGAAATTGCCTGCCCTGCTTCCTCCCGGAGTCAATCGAGCCTTTCAGCCGCGAATGGATGCTATACCGGCTATTGGACAGCACAGTGAGCTAATTCTGGCTGAGCTTGGGTATTCACAGCAAAAGATCGCGGAACTCAAACAGGCGGGCGCATTATGATGTCTACTAAATTATTGCGTAGCGCGCTGTTTGTGCCTGGTAGTCGCCCCGATCGTTTTTCTAAAGCGCTGGCTGCAGGAGCTGATGCAGTCATTATCGATTTCGAAGACTCGGTTGATGAACATCTTAAGGCAGAAGCCAGATGCAATCTCTCGGTGTTTCTCATGCAGCATCCCGATGTCTCTGTAGTCGTACGCATTAATGCTGCCGATCATCCCATGCATACAGAAGACCTGCTTTTTTGTGAAAAACATCAGCGCATCGCTGCGATTTTGCTACCCAAAGCAGAAAACCGAGAACAGGTTCTGAGAGTCGCAGAAGGGGGAAAACCTGTATGGCCGCTTATTGAAAGCGGCGCTGGTGTTAAAAAGTTGAGCGAAATCTCGGCCGTCAAAGGCGTTGAGCGCCTGACATTTGGTGCTCTGGATCTTGCGCTGGATTTGGGACTACGCGCTTCAAGCTCTGCTGCCTACAGAATGTTTGATCAAATACGTTTTGAACTGCTGATAAACAGCGCATTAAATAAACTTGAAAAGCCACTGGATACCGTTTATCCGGACATTGCTGACAAAACAGGTCTGAACGATTTTGCTCAGGATGCCAGGGATATGGGTTTCTCGGGCATGCTGGCTATTCATCCCGCGCAGGTTGAGATTATTAACCAGGTATTCACCCCTTCTAGTGAAGAGATTGAATGGGCTAAGCGCGTTGTTGAGGCGGCTACTGGCGCGCCTGGTGCCTTCAAACTGGAAGGTAAAATGGTTGATGCCCCCGTCATTGCGGAAGCCGAGCGCATTGTTGCGTATTTTGAAGCAGAACTTTTTCCTTTGCAGAACCGCCATCAGATGAACAGAAAAAGCCGTTAGCAAGAGCGGGCAGCGGCGCTGCGTTGCGTTGCTCCCGACCTGGAGCATGCTGAATTATAAAATAACTGTCAGCCGTACTCAGACTGGCAGCATCTGAAGTTTTACTGGAGCAGTTATGAGTTCGATTAAACAGGCCGATATAATCAAAAGTGTGGCTGATGCGTTGCAGTTTATCTCTTACTTTCATCCCCGTGATTTTATCCAGGCTATGCATAATGCTTATTTGCGTGAAGAATCTCCTGCTTCACGCGATGCTATTGCTCAAATCCTGGTTAACTCCCGTATGTGCGCCGCCGGGCGGCGTCCTATCTGTCAGGATACCGGGATCGTGACGGTATTTGTTAAGGTTGGTATGAACGTCCAATGGGAAGACGCGACGATGAGCCTTGATGAGATGATTAATGAAGGCGTTCGTGAAGCTTATCTGTGCCCTGATAACATACTGCGGGCTTCAATCGTTTCCGATCCTGCCGGTACACGGCTAAATACCCGGGATAATACGCCCGCTATTATTCACTACTCTGTGGTGCCTGGCGATGAAGTCTCTTTTGACATTGCAGCTAAGGGGGGAGGCTCGGAAAATAAAGCCAAAATGGCGATGCTTAATCCTTCAGACTCTATTGTAGACTGGGTTCTGAAAACAGTACCCACCATGGGAGCAGGCTGGTGCCCACCTGGAATGCTGGGAATTGGAATTGGCGGCACCGCAGAAAAGGCAGCCGTGATGGCTAAAGAGTCGCTTATGGATGAAATTGATATTCACGATCTCATCGCGCGCGGACCCGCAAATCACATCGAAGAACTCCGCATTGAGCTTTACCGTAAAGTAAATCAGCTCGGCATAGGTGCACAGGGACTGGGAGGGCTTACAACCGTCCTGGATGTCAAAATCAAAGACTACCCCACCCATGCTGCTTCACTACCTGTCTGTATCATTCCAAACTGCGCAGCTACCCGTCATGTTCACTTTAGCCTGAACGGTGCGGGGCCAGCTCGTCTGGAAATACCCGAACTGAGTGACTATCCCGATATTGTACAAGATGCAGGCGGCAGCGCACGACGTGTTAATCTAGACACGATAACGCCAGAAAATGTCCGCTCCTGGAAGCCCGGGGAAACGTTGTTGCTCAGCGGTAAGCTTCTTACGGGTAGAGACGCAGCGCATAAGCGAATGGTCGAGATGCTGAATAATAATCAGCCTCTACCGGTAGATTTAAAAGGCCGCTTTATCTATTACGTGGGACCCGTTGATCCTGTACGTGAGGAAGTTGTTGGTCCTGCGGGCCCAACAACCTCAACCAGAATGGATAAATTTACCCCACGAATCCTGGCCGAAACCGGACTCCTGGGGATGGTGGGAAAATCCGAACGGGGCCCTGTTGCCATCGAGGCAATTAAACAGCATGGTGCTGTCTATCTGATGGCTGTGGGTGGAGCTGCTTATTTAGTCTCCCAGGCAATAACACAGGCACGTGTCTTGGCGTTTGAAGATTTGGGCATGGAGGCTATTTATGAATTTGAACTTAATGATATGCCCGTAACTGTTGCCGTTGACGCTTTGGGCGAATCGGTGCATGACACTGGACCGAAAACGTGGGCACCAATCAGTGAGACCGTGTGGGCTACAGACGTAGTTAAATAGCTGCTTTTCAGGCGTACGGGCAGCTACTAAAAACTTATCTGAAGCGCCAACGTAGCCCGGATAGCGTTATCCGGGCAAATACTTTCTGTCTGCATCAAAATAAATTGCAATCTCAGAGGATTATACCTGACCAGGGCTGCTCACTAACGGCAAATAATTTCTCCAGTCTAGGTAAAATCCCTGGAGATCTCAGGCGCAATGCATCTGAGGCATGTAACTGCCACGCATACGCGCTACCCGTCAGTAATCCAGCTAGCCCATCAATACTAATAGATGCATCAGGTACCCTACTGCTGCGCTCTGCGCCGTGTGTACTGATTTGCCTGCATCCCTGATTTTGCGGAAAGAGAGGATCAATAATTTCGAGTATGATCGGGTCATTCTGATTATATGTACGCGCGTTCAGGACAGTTTCTACATCAATGATACGTAACCAGGTTTCGTCACGCTGTGCAGTAACCGATACCGCACGAGGATTATCCACCATCAGTCGCAATGGATCGTCAATGGGACGGTTGGGCAACACTACATGCCACGTAATGTCCATCTGCAGCAAAAAATTCGTCAGAGCTTGATAACTGTCTAAGTCAGGAGCATGAAGATCGTCAACCACCAGAGTAGGATCTCGACTATAAAGCCAGTTCCCGTCCTGCTGAGCATGATAGCGTACAAACGCCTTGCTCCCCGCCTCATTATTTAAAAAAGCAACAAAATGGTTCTGGTCGCTCTTATAGACTTTATACTGTTGAATGGTCCACCATTGAGGCCAGCGAGTCAGCGTTCCGGCTCTTACTAACGGATATTGCTCGACAATCTCTCTCTCTGCCGTGCCCACGCCGATGCAGCCGGCACCATCTCTATTTTATAACGAGGATGATCTATATTGCTGAGTTCGTGTTTATCGAGGCTGTAAGAACTGAACCAGCTGGCTATGCCAAAACCGAACCGGCGGTATATCGTTCCCTGTGAAGCCCGTAGTGTAGCGACAGCGATACCACGCCTGTGAAAATCTGCCAGTTGTGCGTTTATCATTGCTCGCAAGACGCCACGCCGGGCAAACTGAGGCAACAATCCTACCTGTGTCACAGCTGCATGGCTGACACGCCCCCCCCACCGGGTAAAGTTATCTCACCGGTATAACTGTTAGTGGTACCAGCAAGCTCATCCTCTACCCATGCACCAAACACCCGGCCGGGCTCAACAAAACGTTCTACCCAGTTATCCAGAGATGCAGTTCCTCCTGATAGCCCGAACATTGCATGGATGAAGGTTTCTACGGCTGAAACAAGCGTATCGTTATCCTCTATCAAACGCACAACTGTCATTATGCTGTCTCCACTTCCAGTTATACGCCGTCTGGCGGCTATCATAAAAAAGCCTGCCTTTCAGTTAAGAGGCAGGCAACGTAATGGAAAGACTTTTTATAAGACCTTCCTAATAAACAATCAACAACATAACAGCCAGCCTTTCTTGCTTTTTAGCTGTTCAGTTCTGAGTTTTGATGTGCTCAGATAATTTTATCTCTGCTCGTCAGGGCTATCGAAAGGTAGTGTTTTCCTGATCAGATATAATGCTGTAGTAATGACCGCCGCAAACGCCCCCATTGTTATCGTCATTTCCGTAGTACTGTCGAAAAATATTGAAAACAACAGCGATGCAGCCAGCCAGATAAAAATGCTTACTACACAGAGAATATAGCGACTCCGTACCAGCGTTAAGAGCACCACAGCGGTCGCTATAGTGATAACGCTGATGTCAAAAAAAAGCGCAAGAGCTTCAGGTTTCATTTTGATTTCCTGGTGAGCCGGGATGGCCTGACGGGCAGAGGCTATTTCTGCCCAGCTAATTTATTACGCGCCATTAGCTGGATGATGTCACCAGCGATAACGCCTGCTGCAAGCGCCGTAATTTCCCCACTGTCAAACTGGGGTGAGACTTCAACTATGTCTCCGCCAATCACATTTAAGCCCTCCAGATGGCGAAGCACTTCCCGCACATAGGCCGTGCTGGGACCTCCAGGAACCGGCGTGCCCGTACCTGGAGTGTAGGCTGGATCGATACCGTCAACATCAAAAGTAATATATACAGGCGCATCACCTGCATTCTTGCGGATTCTTTCAGCCACCTCGTGGGGCTCGAGATAAAAAGTTTCCTTTGCAAACAAGATATTGTAGCCATGATCATTCGGCATGTCGGTGCGGATAAATACCTGTGTAGAACGGGAAGCATCAACAGATCCTTCTGCGGCGAGATCGTGTGAGAATGTGCCGTGGAAAATTTCCTTACCGTCTTCACCATCCAGGGAATCCTGATGACTGTCAAAATGAACCAGCGCAATTTTACCGTATTTTTCCGTTGCTGCGCGCACTAACCCGTATGGGATAGTGTGATCGCCGCCAAGCGTAAACAGGAAAGCTCCGCTGCTAAAAACTTTGCTGGCGTGCAGGAAAGTATCTTCGATCATATAAGCGGTAGTATTCCCTCCGACACTCATCCCAACATCGCCGTAGTCAACTACTTTAAGCTTATCGCGTACGTCAAAATCCCACGGATGGCAGAAATTACCAGTATGAAGAGACATCTTACGTATTGCCTGCGCACCAAAACGAGCGCCTGGACGGTTACTTACCCCACAGTCAAAAGGCACACCCATAACAACAATGTCAGCACCGTCGATATCGCGGCTTTCTTCGGTACGCCAGAATGTTGAAATTCCTGAAAAGGTGAGATATTTACTGTTTTTATCAGACATACTATTTCCTCTCAGATTACTAGCAAATATATTGTGCCAAGCTGTGCTGCCGGTCAGTTTTTGTTTCCGGTGCGGGCAGCTCTCAGTTGTCTTATGACGTCTCGGGTATGCAGGTTGAGGTTTTGCCTGAACCTGAAGGCAATGAAAAACATTGAAACCATAATCAGTACGCTGAATGCTGAAATAATGGCGTATATATTCAGTCCAAATCCTGCAGCCGAACTGTAGAAAAAGCCAATAATCAGAATGCACGCCTGTTCATTGAAGTTCTGAACAGCAATAGATCGGCCCGCGCCCATAAGATGATGTCCCCGGTGCTGCAGCAGCGCATTCACAGGTACAAGTAAATAACCTCCGGTTCCGCTCAGCAATATTAATAGAATTATTGCCTGCCACGGTTCACTCACCAGCACCAACATGAGCAACAGAAAACCCATTACTATGCCCAGTGGAATAAACCGCGGCGTCTGATCGAGTTTGACGTTGAGTGACGCGACTAATGCACCAAAAGCGGTCCCGACAGCTACAGCACCAACGAGAACTGTTGCTTTAGTAACACTGTATCCGAGCGCGACAGCAGCCCATGTCAGAACGAGATAGCGCAAATTCCCGCTTACTCCCCAGAACAGCGTGGTTGTAGCAAGCGTCATTTGACCAAGCTTGTCCTGCCATAGTAGCTGGTTACATTTTTTGAAATCAGATAGCAGCATGCGCCAGTTTGCCGGTAATGGCTGTAATATCGCACTGGTACGGGGAATATATAAGTTTATCGTTGCAGCGATTCCATATATCAGAGCAACCAGAAGGCATGAGATCAGGGCACTGCCATACTGATCAGTCTCTCCAACTAGGCCTGCCGCACTGTAAAAACCTGTCGTTGATTCCGAAATGAGCAGTCCGCCGCCCATGACGCCGGTAATAATTGAGATAATTGTCAATCCTTCGATCCAGCCATTTGCTTTGACTAGTTCAGAAGTAGGAAGCAATTCAGTGATGATTCCGTATTTAGCAGGCGAGTAAAGTGCAGCGCCAAAGCCAACGACGGCATAGGACAGAAGAGGATTCACGCTGCTCAGCATCAAAATACAGCCAGCTATCTTGATGGCGTTACTGACGAACATAACGCGACCCTTCGGCCATGCGTCTGCAATTACTCCCGATACAGGTGCCAATGCTACATAGAATAAGGCAAAAACAGGTACCAGGGCAGCACCCTGCCATTCAGATGTATTGCCAGTGCGTAGAAGTTCAACGGCTATGACAAAAAGAGCATTATCAGCCAGAGAGGAAAAAAACTGCGTTGTCATAATAGTTGAAAAATTACGCATCCCGAACCTGTTATTTCTTCAGTATGTCTTGAGGCCAGCTGGCCCCCTTTGGCTTGTATTTTTACGAATCATTACGATTCAGTAAGCACCTGATCGCATCAGCATTGCGTTCCCATTCTGCAGTATCAAGTTCCATTAACTTGAAATGGCGAAGAAAGAAAAGGCCTTCTGTTGCCAGAAATGCGACTCTTCGTAAATCATCAGCCTCATCGTTAGGCGCCATGAATTCTTTCTCACGCTGCACATACCAGTCCCTGACCCAACCTAAATAATCTGGAGACTGGAGTAGAGCAGACAGCAGAACGGCCGAACGCGAAGAGCTGTTATCCTTATCACTGACAGTGGTTTCCAGATGCGCTCTCAGTGCGTTCAACGGATCAGGAGATTCTCCTGCCAGCGCAGATATTTGACGGTCGTAACGCGCCCCCCATCGAACAAACATCGCTTCGATCATGGTTTCTTTATTACCGAAGCAGGACTGAACGCCACCTTTAGTTATTCCTGCGGCTTTAGCCACTGCATCAATTGTCAGGCCAGCGGCTCCCTGAGTGGATACAACGCTCTCAGCTGCATCCAGTACCGCCTCACGATCAATTGTCTGTTTTCTGCCCACGCCAACTCTCCCGTTAATCTCAGATGGAAAAAAATCAGTGACCAGATGTCAGTTTGAGTCCAGCTACGGAGCTGACTAGCAGACAGATCAGCAGGATCCTGATAAGCGTAGCGGGTTCTTGATACCAGATTATACCAATGAGAACTGTGCCCAGCGCACCAATACCTGTCCATACGGCATAAGCGGTTCCGATAGGAATACTGCGTGTACCCATTTCAAGGAAAAACATGCTGCCTGCTACACATGCAAGAAATGCCAGCGTCCAGGGAATATTTTTGAAGCCATCCGTATAGCGCATACAGGTCGTGAAACCCACTTCTAACGCGCCTCCCATCAGGACATAAAGCCAGGCCATGAAAATGCTCCTCAAAAATTAAAATACAAGTGTATTTGAAATAGAGATGTTTGCAATACGATCGTATTTTAAAGTTCGCAACTTTAGACCTCCCGCGGCGTAGCCGCTTCCTGACGTATATATCGCGCAAATCCAGCCACGCCCTGCCAGACGCCGTTGAAGCAGCGGCCTCTCAGGCGCACAGAAGCCAGATGGTCGGAGACGAAAGGAAGAACCCGCAGCACCACTCACAGCGACACCCCAATTATTAGTTACAGCACTCATTTATCAGCCACTGCAGTTCCGACCCTTCGGGTCGGGCGGCCGGGGCTGGTCAGGGGGGGCAATCGGGCTTCAGGTACGGCGCCGGGGTTTGCCGGAGACGGGCGCGGGGTTTCAGGTTCGGCTCGGATGGGGGTTAAATGGGAGCATTTATGAATGATGTAACTAATACATATTGCCCGCCGCTTGCCGGCGGGAGCTACTTCAGGTTCTGAGCGGCGCGGACGCCTGCGGCCGCTGCAAGCGAAGGCATTAAATTTATCCTCGCCAGATGTCTGCATGAAAACCTTATTTATTACTTTGATTATTCTTTCTGACGTAAGTCAGGACTGTATTGCGCGTAGCGCTGACTGTAATTGCAGGTAATTTTCTGATGTTGATTGCGGGTAACTGTGGTTAAAAAAGGCCGCAGTAATTTTGCGGCCACAGCTCGCTGATTGCCGGGAGAAATACCAGTGCAAAAGAGGGCGTTCAGTGCCCGGCATAAACGACTTCACCGCCAGTCAAGGCGGTTAAAATTGAGCGGGTATGTCAGTGAACTATATCAGGTACTTCAGGCAGCACGGGCTCATAGTCGAGCCCCAGCTCCAGCTGGCGCAGACATTTCCAGACCAGGCGATCAAAATCTTCCGGGGGAAGCGTTTTCCACTCGTGGACTGGACGCGTGCGCAGCAGCTTGGCCATCGCGTTACGCCTGTCATCAAGCGGCAGTTTACTCAGCCGTTTACGGCGCTTCTGCCTGGATGCTTTATCACGACGACTAATCAGCGTGGCCATGCGCATATTTTCATACCAGCGCCGGCGCGCAGCGCGGACTGAGGCATGAGTGCCTGGCTCGATGATGCCGTCGGCCTCTGCGGCAAGGCGCTCGTTGCGCTCCGCCAGAAATTTGTCCATGTCGATGCCGCACAGCTGCCAGAACTGGTCGGTCAGAACGATATGGCGCGGCATGCAGTAGCCCGTTACGGGGTCCATTTCCAGATCGGGTCGTTCAATCAGGCCGTAGCGCTCCCACTCTTCAAACAGGCGAGACAACCTGCTGGGCTCTACGCGCGTTTCCGGAATGACGTTGCCATTTTCGTCTTTCGGGCTCAGTTCATCGGCCAGCTTGCTGCCGTTAAAGGTGACAACAGAGGTAGCAAGATCCGCACGCTGGACACATAGCGGCCACATAGCGTCATACAGCGCCTGTTTTTCGGGACGAAAGTCACGTTTGCGCCCTGCGACGTCGCGCAGCTGCACAAAGTAGGGATGGCGGGACATGCGCTGACGCAGCGTCATTTTCCCTGTGCGCTTGTCCTTATTTACCAGGCGGCTCATGGCGTGGCCCATCTGACCGGGCAGGCGGCGATAGCCCTTCGGCGCAAACCACTCCGGATTAGAGCATTTGCAGGCAGTGGAATGATCGCCACGGTGGCGATTGTCAGGACGTTTAGCCTGAACGCGTGAAGTGTGTTTATCCACCCCGCCCTGCGCTTAAATTGCACGGGAGGAGTACGCACAGAACGGATTGTCTTTTTCCGGGCATAAATCTATACTCCCCGCATAGAGCAATCGTTCTATGCGGTTCTCTTGGGCCCCGGTAATCTTACTCGCGTCGCCAAACTCGAAAGATTATCGGGGTTTTTTCTTTTCTGATTTGGTACTACCGCCTCAGATCCTTGCCACCTTACGGCGTGGCCAGCCATAAATTCTTAACTATTCGTAATCTATCACCTGATGAAGCGTTCAGCAATAAAGTGAATCCTTCACGATTTATTTATACGCACAGTTTCGTTCTCAATTAGGCGTTCAAGAACTTCAGCCTGGGTCATCCCATCAGCTTCGCAGAGCTCTATCAGTGCCTGTTTAACCTCGGTTCTGATAAAGACTTTTATCTCTTTATGAGTTTCCCGTTTTCGGGCCTGATAAGCTTTTGCACGCTCATTGTCAGGCGTGGGATTCTGCCGGCTGCGGGTGCGTTTCTTTTCGGGAGCTGATGTTACTGAATCACGGGGGCTCATGCTCGTACCCTGTTGCAAAATGAGACTTTCCGCAGCATAGCATAAGCCAAATCAGCAATAAGCCTTAATCGTGATTCATCATAGCCACTGGCGATCAGGCAGCGAGGGTTTTCCGACCACATATCGAGGTTCCTTCCATCATATGTTGAAGGATGTGCTGCGCGACAGCCATACGATGAAATGGTACTCTTCGAATAACATTGAGTGGTATGCCTGACAGCTTCATCCAAGGATTCGTATGTCTACAACTTATCCCCATCGAATTGACACGCTTTTAGAACGTTTCAGCTTTAATTTTACAAAAAGTCAGATCAATAAAGTGCTGATGCTAAAATCCCGTTCTAAAGAAGTATTTAAGCAAGACATTCTTTCTGCTGTTTCCGGAAATCAGGCACTGCAGGACAAAATTAATGCGCTGGGTTTACTTGCCCTCCAGCTCGATACACGTCAGGTTGAAGTTTTTTTCATCCGCGATGAGGCCACGAAGCTGAAGTTGACCTCGTTTTTTAAAACATACAAGATAAAACCAGAGAAGATAATCAGTGATGCGTTCCCGTTTCCGGTTGAAAACCCTGATCTGCTGAGCCGCTTAAAAAGAGGAAATATTTATCCAGCGCAGTCCGATGACCTTGAGATTGCAGGAGTTCGCTACCATCGCTTGATAGCCTGCACTGTAACTGATAAAGAAATTGAGGAGCCGGTTCCTGCAGAGCACCTTTCCAATGAGGGCAAAAGGTTCCAGAGTGCCGATACTGTGTATATGATGAAGCGAACGGTAAGGACTCAGCTGTTCCACGTCATATACTGGCAGCAGGAAACATCAACGCTGATTTTATCCGTAGATAAAAACACGCTGTCTGTTTTGACCAGTCAAGATCAACTGTTCATATTGAGAACATTTCTTATGCAGCAGGGTATTGACTGTGGACAGGCAATAAACGTTTTTGGTGCCATAGAACCTTTGTACAATGCTGAGGATGGGTACATTACTAAGCTCGGGCATGTCACAACTAACGGTAATCCTGTGCGCATTCCGCTCAAAAGCAAAGAGGAATGCCTCAAAAAAGATCACTACCACCAAGCAGGAGAAAACGGCGGCTTTGTTCATGCTAAATTCATGGTGGCAAAAAAATGGAAGTTTAAAGTTGAAGACTCCGTCAGCACTGTTGACGTCGAGGTCGGCCTAATGGGTCAACCTAAAATGCTCGATACTGCTCAGCCACTCTCCGATTTTTCAGTGAATGATGTAAAAAGGCTTGAAGATTTTCGCTTTGCCATTGATAAGGTGTTATCCCATATTCCCACATCACAGCCAGAAGCCAGCTGAAACATGGATCATGTAACCCGGATCAAACAACTGCTAAGTGAACTCGTTAAGTCGGACGCTTCGCCGCTGTATGCTCTCTGTCAGCAGATCACGGTATACGTCGAACATCATCCTGCCCAGAACAATCTCACCATTGGCGGCCTTCGGGCAGCGCTTAGACGTCCGCCAGATGGGGATGAGCTTCTTATACGTGCTGCCTTTACGCTATCTTTCCATCCCTTTCAGGCTTTGCAAGTACGTTACCGATTGTATGACAACGAACTTAATGAAATCATCCAGGAGATGGAACACGCAGAGTATATGACAGCTCTCTCCCGGAAAGAGTTTGTAGATGACGACGGTAACGAAATCAACCTAGAGGAATTGCATCGGAGAACTTTCCCATATTTTGTCAACCAGCTCAGGCCCGGGCTCACGACCTTTAGCGCGAGGGAAGAGTAATGTCTCAGGCACCGCTAGAAAATATGGCGATGGCTGCAGGCTACAGTATGCAGCATATTTTCTCCGTGGCACCACATCTGATGGAACAGCTGAACAGGCAAAGTCCGCTTTCGTACGGTGATTTTGTTACGCAGATTGATAAAGATTTGAACAATGCTATTACGATTACAGAATCCGGCAGGCAACACCACATGGATAAGGGTGAAGACGAGTTAACCGATCACATCCTCTCTCAACTCAAGCATTTGTATCCGTCTGCTCATCATGACCCTCAGAACGGGGGGCACTGCGACTATTATTTTGAAACCAAGAGTGCGCACGGAGAATTGTATCAATGGGTAGCAGAAGCAAAGCTGTGGAACGGATTTGAATATGTTTATCAAGGTCTGGACGCGCAGTTGTTGGGTAGCTATGCCAAAGGTGGCGTAAACCATTGTCGGGGAGGTCTTATCTTCTATTCTAAGCTGGCTAGCGGTGCAAAATTCGCCATGGATGAATGGCATGCTAAGTTGGGAGAAAAAGGTATTCACGGACACAGCAAGCGCACCGACGGTCTTCGCTTTGATACCGATCATAAGCTTAATGGCGGCACCGGTGCAGATTTTTACGTCAGGCACTACTGCGTTGATATTTATCATGCGCCTACGCAGCAGAAGTTAGCTAAAGCAGCCGTCAAAAAACAGAACCTAGCTAAAGTTCCATCCAAAAAGCAGAGGCCAGCAAAAGCGGCAGCCAAAAAGCAGGTTAGATAATCCGGATAGCTTCCGGAGGTGCGCTCATGTAAACAGGGCCTACTTTGCTAGGTGCCCTAGGCTTGGTCTCATAATTGCTAATAAATTTAGAGCGGCCTAGCTGTTATGGTTCTGCTTCGCCTTTTCATTAAGCACTATTCAAACCTCTATGCTGACTCCTTGCTGGCTCGCCCAGCAGGCGACAGCAGCGCCAGACTGCTCAGTAGCGGTGGCAAAATAAGGACTTTCATTGGGGTGTTCTCCGGGGGTCCCTCGCGTGCGGGATTTCCAATCCCGGACGCGAGGGACCGGCCAACCGCAGGGCGGCAGGCCGTTTCTTTTCAGTCCGGCTTACCCGTGACCAGCACGTTCAGCAGACCTAAATCCGAGTACGCGTAGCGCAGCAGCTGCAGACCGGCAAAAAATACCGCCGTGTTCAGGAAGGGCAGCAGCCACAGACTCATATTGTGCATGGCCATGCCCGCCAGCGGCGGCATGATAAGCGCGCTGACGCCCGTGGCCACAAACACGGACGTCAGGTTTAGCCCGCGCGTAAAGCGTCCTTTTTCCCGCCGCACCAGCTGCGGATGCAGCAGCAGGGTCACCGGCATCATGCCCGGACGGGCCTTCATCTCCCGGATGCGCGCCGTTTCGGCTTCCGCCAGGCGGTGCGTGGCTGAAAAATCCTTAATGACGCCGTCCACCACGTTCTGTATGGCCTCACTGCAGCGGGGTTCGCCGCCTCCCTTACTCCAGCGGCGAAGCAGCGCGCCTTCGGCCCTTAACTCAGGCAGCCAGGCCATCAGCATCATCAGGGAAACGGCCACGGTGGCCGCAATCAGCAGTATTGTCATAGGGTCTACTCCAGCGTCTTCTGTGGTTTATGGCCAAACTCCGGCTCGGGTTCGCTGCGCTCATGACGCATCACGTTAACTTCATCGTTCATCATTGCGGTGCGGTCCTCACGCTCCGGCGACAGGTCGTAGTCGCGGTAATCAAAAGCCTCCTCTTCCTGCAGCTCTTCCAGCGCTGCTGCCAGCGCTGCCTCGCGCTCGCTTTCTCTGTCGTCCGGTGCGCTCCGCGCCTCTTCAGGCGCAACAGGCTCCGGCTCTTTCTCCTCCTGCCCCAGCGCGGCCTTAATGGCATTCTCCAGCGCCTCGGCTTCGCGGCGGTCCAGCTCCTCCCCACCCGACGTCGCTGCTGCCGACGCGCCTCTGGCATCCGGACGTTCACTGTGGTCAGCAGAGAGCACGACAGGGCTTTCCGGGTTGTCCTTCATCAGCTGCAGCGCCTGCGCGACATCCGCGGCTTCCAGCACCTTTCCATGCTTTTCCCCGCGCTGCAGCACGATGCGGCTGCCGTCCGCTGCCCCTTCATAGTGGGCGGCTGAAAAGTCTACTTCCCCGGTGGAGGGGGATACCGGAACGTGCCAGTTTCCGCGCTGCCGGCCGTGCTCGTTGATAACCGGCCACAGCATCTCCGGCGTTTTCCCGGCCATAAAGCGTGCGTCCGCCGTCAGGTCCTGATCCACCCGGTCCGCCAGGCGCGTGCCGGATACCGGCAGGCTTTTGTCCCACGCCTGTATCTCCCGATCTGCCCGCACGTCTTCTGCC
>Ga0157363_1000437_pt1 | contig 31828 bp, 21 predicted proteins | sample AttsexASBM1_FD_111477 | JGI IMG/M metagenome (GOLD analysis project Ga0157363, IMG submission 111477) | Fungus gardens microbial communities from leaf cutter ant in Ribeirão Preto, State of São Paulo, Brazil - Atta sexdens ASBM1 | ecosystem: Host-associated > Fungi > Mycelium > Unclassified ... | reverse complement strand
TCCTCCAATCAATTTCAGAATTGTAGCATATAAGCCCCAATATTTCCAAAATCACACTTTACTTCTAACCATCAATTATATTGATTTTCATTCTCTCCCTATGTTTCTGATAATAAATATTTACCTCTACTATATACTCAATAGGTTCCTTCTTATTAGAGAAACTATCCACATTCCTCATATATATAGGTCTTTCTATTTTCTTCAGTTTAAACCTCTACTTTAGCAAACTCTGAACTTATAACTAACTTTGTTACACTACTATCTAATAATACCTCCACAGTCACTCCTTTCTAAGTATCAATCATTTCTAGACTAATTTTTACTGTTACTTCTTTGAATATGTCCTTATTATTTAGGTTATAGCAAAATATATTATCTATTACTCTACTGAGTATTGTAAATCCATTTATGTTAGAATCTAATCAAAAACTATTAGATTCTCCTCCCTATTTAAATTAATATTGTTTCTATTATCTTTGTAATTCACTCTCCTTTCTCATTCTACAATTCTCTAAGTTCTGCAATTTCTCATAATATGTCCAAATTCTCTACAGCTATAGCAATTCCTTTCTCAATTTATATCTATAGTGTATAGATTATATCTTGGCACAAATTCATTCAGATTTACTATGGCCATATTTGTTCTCTCTATTCCTTTCATTAGAATAAGCCTTGCTAATACTTGTTATTGGAGAACTTCTTATCTTTTGGAACAGATCTGAGGCTGAGACAATCATTGCCCTTGTGTTCCTGTATTTTGCTTTTAAGCTAGAACTTCTATTTCTCTCCTTCCTCTTGCCTACTTTCTCTCTAATGTTTATCAAAGTTTTTTGTCTGTTTACACTACTGCTTGATACTTTCAGATTGGTATTTTAACTCTATGAATTTTTACTGAATTATCCCATTCATGCCTTGCTTAAATTCTTTCATCAATGATCTCTCTTTATATTTGCTACTTTTAGATACCCTTTTAAACTCTTGCATAAACTCCTCTATTGTCCTATTTTCTTGCTTTACTTTCTTCAGCTCTGCTATCTTTATTATTTTGTTATTCCCTCCTCCAAATTCTTTCTTTAAATCTTCTGAGAACTCCTCTGTTGTTCTATATTCCAAGTTTTCTGCTTCTAAGTTTTCTAAGATATTTTCTTTCCAAATATCTGCTAACTCTTCCTGTATATATAATAGTACCTACTAAATCTGCTTCTCCACTGCTACTTTTCTTATCTTCATTCTTATAAATTATTTACATACCATTAGGAACTCTGAAATCTTACTTACTATTCCATTGAATATTTGTAGCTTAACCACTTTTATATTAAACTCTATGTTATGTTAGGTCTAGAAACTGCTACCACCCCTCTTGCTATCAACAACACTTGTGTCAGAATTGTGAATATTGAGCTTAACTATTTTTTATTTTTCTTTCTTATTTTTATTTTATTTTCTATTTTGAGAACTTAGGGTTAGGATTAGTATAATATTATATGTTACTATTACAAATTGTTATATAATATAACTTAGTATCATATATTAGTTATAGTTACATGATGCTATTACTGTCACATAATCACATATTATAATTGAACATAGTAGAAGGTCCTAGAAAGAATAATGTTACTTTGATACATATTAATCTTAAGAACAATATATAGTCTTTAGAATAGGTTAATGATGTTATAACATAGACCAATAACTTAGCATATATAAAATAGACAGTTTTGTACTAGGAACTCTATTGAGTTTTTTTATGTTATTTAATACAAGGTTTTTCTCATTGATCTACTCTAAGATCTTTAAGTTATAATAGCTTGGATTTATGCCTGTATTACTACAAGCTACTTTTGTTATTGTCAGATAATTGTTTGTAGGTCATGCTGACTCATATTGTAATCAAAAGATAGAGAATTAATAGATGTTGGTAATATTAATAATATCAAGAGTAATAAGGTATAAAGAGAAAAAACAAAACTAGTACCTTCATATTTGTACTTGAAGCTCAACTCAATCTTGGTAAGTATTAGTAGGCCCTTTTTAAGTTCTATCTCATACTATCTACTAACTACCTAAATAACCAACTGCTATCCTAATAAAATTGTATACAATTTTGACTTAAGAAAGCTATTTTGCTCTAAATAGAATTTAGAGAATATTTGCTGTTTTTCTGCATATACTGATCACAAAGAGACTAGTAGCACAAGATTTCTACTATAAAAGAACTAACTATCATGTCTACAAAGCACTAGTAAGCTTTGATACAATATAGATAACTAAGCTTTCTCTACCTAGTTAGTACAGGTTTGGCTGTTTCTTCTTGACTAAAAAACAATATTGTCTCTTAGTCAAGGATAAATAGAGAGTAAGTGGAAAGAGCCTAGTATTGGATAGTTTCAAGATAGGACTCAAGTTCTAATGTTATAAACTTAAACTCAAGTAATCAAGTAAAAGAAAGAATCTTGTATAGGGTTTATACAAGAAAACTCAATAGAGTTCCAAGTATAAGAATGTCTACCTTATATAAGTTAACATATGTAAAATATGCTATATGACATTATCTTATTTTAGAATCTTCTATAATGTTTTATGTGATATATGATTATATGACTTATGATTAATTTGTGATAGTTACATGTAATATCATATTAAACTCTAATCCTAAGTCTAAAAAATAAAATGAAAATGAAAAATGAAAAAAATAAAGTTTACTATTTTTAACTTTGATAATTCTGTTCTCTTAAGATTTCTTAGAGATAAGTATATAGTTTAGTATTTCTTAGATAATAAACTTAGGATTTCCTAAAGATTTGAAGTACTTGCTTTTTCTCCCAGTTATTTTAACAGATATTAAATTAGCTTACTGTACAAACAGAGATCATATATGCTAACATACTAGTTGATTGTAGCCACTAGTAATTTTGGAATACTAGCTTCAAAATCTTCCATCTACTAGTAAAGCTAGCAAGTTATAATAGAGTATGATGATACAATAGCAAAGTTATAAGACAGTGAAAATATAGACTTTGCTACAAAAAAGAGCAAACTATTGTTTTTGAACCACTTTGCAAAGTATACAAACCTTGCAGATAAGTGATAAAGTTCTCTCACTGTTTTAATCACCAGTTCTTCTTGTTAGCCTAAGCAATTGTTACAGTAGACTTTTGCAAGCAGATTTTGCTCTTTGCCTTCTATAGAAATATCTTTGAGCATTTAAATAGTAAAAAGCTTTATTCTGAATAACATCATATTTTAGTTATCATATAAGCTACTACTATGATCTGGTTACTAAGACAACATATCATACTTGCCTATAGAATTCTCAGATCAGTAATAGAGTATAAAATCAAACTGTGTTAAATAGTAACTACTATACTTGTCTGGAGTTAAGATTTTTAGTTATTATAAGGTATTCTAAATTATTATAGTTAGTCCAAATTTCCACTAGGGTTTTTGTACTCTTCTAAGGCCTAGATGATAGCTAACATTTTCTTATTATATATATTTTATTTTGTTTTACTAAAAAGAGTAATTTTCTGAAATATATAATTAAGTATTATTTATTATTGTCTATAGTTCTTTGAATGGAAAATAACAGCTTTTATAGTAAAGTTTGAGCTATTAATGTCAAGATCGCTGAAGGGGGACTTAATTTTTATCTACCTCTTTCATTTTTATTTTACTTTCTTTTTCATTTTCAAGCTATTTTTCTATTTTTAGAACTATGGTTAGGGTTAAGTGACAAAGATCACACTGCCACAAGTCACCTGACGCAAAGAAGGACGTAGAAGGTTCTGGAAGAATGATGTCATACCACATGTTAAACATATGTGAGCCTTACGATATACACATGGCTGTTTAGGGTAGGGTAGAAATAGCTAGCATGGACCATGAGTCCAAGGTATATAAGGTAGACTATCGTGTACAGAGTTCTCTATCGAGTTCTCTTGTGTTAACCCAATACAAGGTTCTTTTCATTGACCAACCCTAAGGTCTTTAAGTTGTAACAATTAACCTTGATGTGAAATAAGATTGATGTGTCAAAAAAGGCAAGAATAAAAACAGAAGTGATAGCTACTTTGAGCAAGTCAAAAGTATACTATTACTTATAGCTCTAGACCCAGATACTGTTGCTTACTATAATATTAAAGAGAAGGCAAACAATATCTGAAAAACTATAAGAGAACCTTCTGCTTTATCTAAATTAAAGTTGGTAGCATCTGTTAAAGTCTAAGCTATCTCTATAGTTATTTTATCTTCTAAGTCATATGCTAATATTTCTGTAGCAATGTTGTCAGACTCTTACACACTTCTTTTCAATTCTCTATATACTTTCAATGGTTACTGAATAATGAGTCTTACTATCTGGAAATATTTTATTGAGATATCTGACTATTCATCTAACATTACTATTCTGTAGCTAATTAACTAAATATTCTATCTAATATTCTACTTGATTAGAAATAAACTTTTTAAATACTTAGAGTAGCTATCACCTCTGGAAAACTCTATTCTATTTTTTTAGAATTTCCCTAGAGTTACAATATCTACTATATTGCTATAGTCTTCATTCAGTTACCCTAACAGAAACTATAGATAAACTATTTTCACCAGATTCATTTCTACCTAATCTTTTGAAATAACTAGTTATTAAACTTGTATTTTTTAGAATACTGATATAATCAGTGCTTAGTTAGAACTTCTAAAACTTTGCATACTATCTTATAGTAGTCTTCTAATGTCTAAGTAAATATGAGGATGTTATTTAAGTATACAATCATGATCTCTTTTACTATAAGGTTTCTAAAAAATACTATTTATTATAGTCTGAAATATAATAAGACTGTTAGTTGTACTAAATTCTCTTATGATTTCTACTTGATATTCTACTAAGAGATTTACTTGTCATGCTATTATTAATCTTTGTGATTAGTTGTTGCTATAATAAGATAAGTAAGTAAAGAAAAGTTCTGTAGATATTAAGTATACTGATAGTGGATTGAAGAGAGAGTTTCTTTTCTTATTTGTGTTAGTAGTAAAATAGAGAAATAAGTATATCTAAAAAGTTACTATTCTCTTTGTATTCTTTTATAGGTAGTATAATGAACTTATTATTTAGTAGATAGTAAATTTTGCTTTTTATTTTCTGATTTTACACTTAAAATTAGAGTATAGTATAATATTACACATGACTGTTATATATGTTACAATTACAGTTATATAATCATATATTATATAAAAGAATATAAAATAAGACCTCATATAGACTAACTAGTTAATATATATAAGATGGATATTTTGTACTAAGAATTTTATTAAGTTCTCTTATATTAACTTAAGCTACTATTATATATTTAAGTCTTTTTTTTATTACTTAGTAGTTAACTGCCAAATATCCAACCTTAATAAATATATATAAATTATATGATTTAGATTACTACAGTAGTGTTTTTTTTTGGATCAACAATTTATAATGTGGGGTGCAATAGCAGTCTGTGGTAACTACTTAGTGTTACAAACTTAGGATCTTAGAGTTGATTAAGAGAAAGAATTTTATATTAGGGTTAACACAAGAGAACTCAATAGAGAACTCTGTACAGAATTATCTATCTTATATAATAAAACTCTATGGTCCATACTGACTACCTCTAGTTTACCATAAACAGCCATATATTTGCCTTAAGATTAATATGTATTAAACATGCTGTCTGACATTATTCTTCCAGAATCTTCTACACTTTTCTGTATGACACATGACTATGACCTTGTCATGTGACTATTGTGTGTAACAGTGATGTCACATTAATCCTAATTCTAAGTCCCCAAATAAAAGATAAAAGAAAAGAGAAATAACAAATGAGAAGAGAGAAAAATAAAATAGTTAGAGTCTACTGTCTTGAACTCTGATACTTAGTAGCTATGTTACATTAATGGATAAGCAACATAGAAATTGAGAAAAAGAAAAAGAAAAGAAAAGAAAAATCTAAGGTAATTGCTAACAAGATTGCTATGTTACTATACTCTACTTTTGAAAGAGTTCCTGTGATTTTCTATTGTACCAACTCCTGTTAAAATGATTGCACTAGTAAGGACAGCTATAGCTATCTGCTTGATGATTCCCTTTGCAATTCATGTACTTGAAGATGTGAGGATATGGCTCACTAACTTTGGTAGCCATATGGTTGAGTTTTTTATTTTTGGTGTAACACCATGCCTTTTTTCTGTGATATTTGGTAGAATGAGCTCCATAGCATTTGGCATACCTGGAAATATAAGAGTGACAACTAAGTGTTGAGTGATCCCACTTCCAACAGTTTTTATACTGAGAAACTCTCAGGTTTGTATTTGTATAATGATATTTTTTGCTGAAGAACCACTTTGTAAGTCCTATAGGTCAACCTAGACTATTGTTATGTCAGATTTAGGAAGTACTTTGATTACTCAAGGCTTAGAAGCTAGAACAACATTTTTAAAAAGGTGTGAATCTTTGAGGACACCTTTGACAACTTCTAGAATGAGCACACCATTCTCTGTATTATAAGGAAGTCCAATGATTTTTAGATACAATTTGGACTTTGGAAGATGAGAACAGTCAATATCATCTAAATTTATATTGTTGATGTTTTTCACATATTTTTTGATGATTCATAAGTCAGATATTATGGAATGCTTTGGACACTGACAATTTTTCCTTTCTTTTATTTAATTTCTTTGAGTTTATATTTATTTTGCTTTCTTTTCTCTTTTTGATTTTCTTTTGAACAATGAAGAGGCATGTGACATTGCAGTCACATGACATGTCACATAATGTAATGTCATAGGCCTAGAACATGGTAGAAGGATCTGGAAGATAATGTTAGGGCACATGGATACAACATGGTAGTCTTGAGTGAGACATGAGGCAAACATAAGGATGAAGCATGAACATAAAGGCAGATTTAATTATTTGTAGCATGGACCATGATGTAGTAGTATATATAGGGTAGCAATACAGTGGGGACTTCTTGTCAAGTTCTCTTGTGATCCTCATATTAATAGCCTACTGAGAGCTTTGTTGCCTTGTGTGATTATTGGACTTCATGTCTAGTAGTTGCCACAACATCAGACATGTTAGCTGGCTTGTTTGTGGTGATGATGACTCCATCATTTGTAAGATAGATGAAGTCTGTAATGATGTCTAATTTAGCATTTTTCAGACATTTATTGATGTTAGTAATGTTAGAACTGGCTAAATTAATGATTAACTTAGTATTCAATTTAGCTATGGCAATAATAATTTGTTTCCTCAATGGCTCCTTGGTATTCATGTTAATTTTAGGCTCTTATTATGACTTTGATGATCCTTCTTACATTATCTGTAGATAATTTAGAAAAAGTGTCTTTGATGCAAAGAACATCATCAACTTTTGAAGAAATGTTGGTCTTTGAGGTCTGTATATACAACTTCTTGACATTAGCTTGTACTAAAGTCTTCTTATTAATAATATTTTTGGGTTTGTTGACTAGAAATGAAGGCAGAGGAGGTACACCAGAAGAAGATATAGTATTAGAAAGCATGACCACTGATAATGGTGGCTCGGAAGTTACAGTTGTATTCTTAGAAACTGATGACAACATATTGGTTTTACTAGTCTTCTGAGAGCCAAAGATATTCTCAAGGAATTTTTCAATAGTTATAATATGTTTGCCTAATTTGTATTCACAGACAATTTTGGCCTATTTAGATAAAATAAATATTTGAATAAGAAGTCTAATTTGCTCAGCTATAACATTGAACCTCTTAGAGGTATTCTTTTCTTCTATAAGGTTATACTGCATAAATATTTCAATTTTGCTTATTGATAAAGTGATGTTGTGAATATCTTCTAATTTGGATTCTTTAGTACTAAAAATAGACATGGCCAAGTATGATTCACTTCATATTGCTGGGTAAATTAGCTAGAAGTTTCCATAGTCAAGAACTTTTAATACAGTATCCAGTTATTTGAATATGTTATTGCCATTAAAACTGCTTTGAAAAGAAAGTATATGAGATAAAGGTATATGTTCTCCTGCTGGAGAAATATAAGATATAGGTATAAATAAAGAAGAAGCTAGAGTTTCTGAACTCTAGTCTATTGATAAGTTGTCCTTTTTTCCAAAATTAGAAAAAGAGTTTGTATATGAGGCAAATTAAAGAAGTTTATATTGTTTAATCTTCTTATTAGCAAAGTTATAATTTGATATAATAAAACTTAATAACTATAATATATAAATTTATATAATCAGCTTTTAACATAAGTAATTAGAACTTATTTAAATAATTTTTTGTTATATAACTTTACTAATAATATATTATCTCTTTTAGCTTATTAATAATCTTAGTAGTAATATTAAAAAGAAAAAAGTATTTTTAGAAAAGTTATTTATACTTAGATTATATTATAATAAAGAAAATACTAATAATAAACTTTACATAATATTTCTTTAAACTATTTTAAATGAATATATAAAAAATAAAAATTTCAGAAAAGTTTATTTAATTTGTTAATTGTTATTAAAGTTTAGTAAAGAAAAAATTTAAAATTTAAAACAATCAATTTTTTTAAGATATAATAATTACTAAAAGTAATTATTTGTTAATTTAAAAAAAGAAATTTTATTTTACTATTAAAACAACTAAACAAAGTTTATAAATTTATAGTAAAGTTTATATTTTTCAAAAATAATATTTATTAAAGTTACAAAAAGTAAACTTTGTTTTATTTTATTTTTATTTACTTTCTAATTTTAAACTTAAAATTAGAATTTAATATTATAAGTCATTTTTATAAATTGTTATATTATCACATATTTATATGATATAATAAAAAAAAGTAGAAAAATAATAATATGTTTAATATATATTAGTTTTAAAGCTTATATATGATCATTTAAAATAAGTTAAAGTTTTTATTGAGTTTTCTTATATTACTTAATATAATTGTTTTTAATAACTTACTTTAAGATTATTGAATTATAACAAGTACTTTTATTATATAAGCAAATAATAATAATTAAATAACTAAGAATTCTAATAGAAAAATTAGCTAGAAAATTAAAAAAAATAATATAAAAGAAATATATAAGTAAATTTTACTTGTAAATACTTTCTTTTATTAATATTTTTTTATTTACATTATATAACAAACTTCTTTGAAAAATCTAGTAAATAAACTATAAATTTTCTTAAAAATCTTTTATAACATTATTTATTTTAAATGATACTTAAAATACTTTTTATTTTAAACTTTTAAAACTTATTCAAAAATAATACTAACAATACTTATTTAAAAACATAACTTATATACTAGTCTAAAAATATAAAAATTAAAACTATAAGAAAAACTTTTAGATTTTAAAAGTATATAATTTTATTTTTATTTACAATTTAAAATCAATTCATTAGTTTTTTCTTACTTATAAGTACTAATTCTATTTATTTTTACTTGTAAGCTAATTCTTAACTTTTAATTTATTATGTTTTTGTTTTATTTCACTATTTAAACATTTGTAACTATATTAATTATACTTTTTAACATAATTTAAATAAAACATATAAAAAAAACTTAGTAAAAAGTTTTTTGTTTTATTATTATATTAATAATTTTTTCAAAAAATATTACATAAGTTTATTTATAAAAAACATAATTATTAAATGAATATTATAAATAAGTTTAATTTCTAATCTTACTTTTTTATTTATTATCTTTTTTTAAATATATATTTATAAAAGTATATTGTTTATTTCTTACTTTAAAACTTAAAATTAGTATAATATTATAAGTTATTATTATAATTATTTTTTTATTTTTTATTTTTTTTAAATCAATAATTTATTACATAGAACACAAGAACAAATTGTGGAAGAAGAGATAGTATAGTAAAAGAAACTTCTATTCATGTATATTATACTTATTTCAAACTTACTTGAAGTTATAGATTCAATTTCTTAGTAATTCTTTGTGTTAGGTAACTGTATAAAAAAAGATTAGAATATTGATACTTCATACATAATTCCTTCTATAGGTACAAACTGCTATTATGCTCTATGTAATAAATTATTGACTTAAAAAAAAAGGACAGACTGTAATAGCTATTTTATAACTATGTGTAAGATAATAATTCTATAGCATAATATCCATCTAATAGTTCTAACACACAATGAATTAGAGAGATCAAATTGTTGAAGCCATAGTTTTCTTCTGATAACTAACAGTTCAATAAAATTTAGATTATCATCAAGTAGTTCTAAGAAATTTCTTTCTTTGGAATCTGATGCCTGAAAAAGCATTCTCTATTAAGTAATAATAGAATCAAAATTGCATTTTCTATAAAAGTCCCAAGACAATTTGTTTGGAAAATTTGGAGATAAATTGAAGCTTTTAGTATTTTTATCAACTCACAAATAAAGTGGCCAGTTGAGTTTGCTGAAATAATCTCAGAATTCGATATGATTGTTATTGTTTCATATAAAGAACTTTTTAAACTTGTGAGAGATAGCAGCAGAGTGAATTTGATAAGGATGTATTAATAAATCAAAAATACTCTTAGCAGCATACAAAGAATCTGTAATAATAATAATCTTCTTGACCTAGGAGAATCCAACAGATTGATTAATACTACAGTAAATGGCAAAAAAGTGATGTTTATAACACAATAAATAGTTTTGATAATGGGTTTATCATGCATATGAATATGTGAAATAAACATAGTGACAAGATTTTTGATGCTTACATCAGATACAACAATAGATGAGGAGAAATTGGATAAAGCTGTTAAAGTAATATCATCAAGATTTTTGATATGATTTTTAACATTTTTCTCCCACAAATGGAAAGAAAATCTATTAGAAAACAAGTCAATAAGACAGTGTCCAGGAAAGAATTCATAATTGAGAAGATTAAAAGAAGAGAAGAATTCATTCTTCTTATTATCCATGTTAATAAAAGGACTATTCAGATGAAGTCTTTGCTTAAAAGTTAGAGTTTTGAGGAACAGATCATAGGAATAATAATTAATAAGTCTGTCAAAAATTTGATGATATGGTTGTAAGGAAGGGAAAAACTTCTTGAATGAAATTGGTTGTACAATTTCTTAATGTGAAGGTAGATGAAAAGGAGGCCCAAAATGTCCTTAATTCCTTCTGTAGATAATGTCTGAAAAACATCTAATATCCATAAAGTAGCTCTTTGTTGGATTTTTCTGAGTATTTTAAAAGAGTAATCAAGTGGCACTTTGTTATAATACCACAGTTAGAATCTATAAAGTGCTATAAGTAGTACACAACACCTATAAAGTTGTCTCTTTTGAAGAGAGTTAAGGCCTCTATTCAAATCGCTTAGAATTTTCATGCATTTGATAGTAGAAATTACTTGGTTGGAATAGAAGTCAATATGTTGTCTGAACAATAGTTTTTGATCAAAGAAAAAACTGAGATATCACTAGGTATCTTTAGAAGAAGGACAGAGTCTTCAAGTGAGGTAAGATCCAAAGGAAGAGAATCAAAATTTCCTCAGGATTTTATAGCTACAAAAAAGGTTTGCATTCAATTTAAAAACAGATTTGTGTTGAGAAATAAAAAGTTTATCATCAACAAAAGACAAAATAGAAATAGGAATTTTTAATTGTTTTTCAAGGATATAGAAAATTAAAGAAAGATACAAAGCAGATAGAATAGGGAAAAGAGCAGAGTTTTGTCCAACACCAACATCAACATTATAAAAAGAAGAGGAGAAATTGTTCCAAAGATATATTGTTTTTACCAACAAGATAATTCTTAAAAAAGAAAGAAACCTTGAGATTGAAACCAGTTTTTTCTAGTATTAAAGAGAGAATTTGGTGATTAAGAGATAGAAAAAATTAGGTAATGTTGAATGCCAAAGTGCTAGTAGATAGGTTTTTAACCCATTCTGATCAAATGAAATGAGTGAGAGCAACACACACATTCATGGTAGATCTATGTTTCAATCTATCTAGTTGACATTGATGAATGAAATTGAAGTCTTTCTCCAATTATTTTCTTAAACAATTTACCTAAAGTATTGAGAAAAACTATAGAATGAAAGGATTTGGGAGTATTATAGGACAATTTATTCAGTTAGAGTATAATAACTGTAGTTGATGTTTTGAAGTGATTAGGCCAATAATCTAAGTTGATGTATATATTAGTGATATCAATCAGTTTGAAGATACAATTATTGTTTTTGAGAATTATCTTGATATGTTTCTAAGACAATTTGTCCAGTTTAGGAGATGACGGATTATTATACTTTTTAATAGTCTGTAAAAGCTTCTTTCTAGAAAAAGAAGCCTATGTCAAAGCCTCTTTAGAAGGGAACTGATATTGACTTGACAACTTTGTGTAGAGTATTCCACAGATTAGATATTTCAATATATGAACAACTAATGAATTGCTTCAATAGCTAGTAGTTTTCTTTAGTTCTTAGGGTCTACATTTCTTGTTAGTGATTTCATCAATTTTATTGTCAAAAATTCATGTTTAATTCTTTTGACAGTTCCTTTGAACTTGTTTCAGTTTTTGAGCTGTCTGGTTTGTCTGTATATCTCAAAATCTCAATTGCAGTTGTTATCCCATCAAGCTTTAGAGCATTTAGTAATATTAATGGTTTTAGAATGTTTTTGCCATATATTTTCAATATTATTGGCAATCATTTGAACTGTCATTTTGAGAATGTCAATATATAAAATGGAATAAGTATAAGTATTTTTAAGAAATGAGATAACTTCTTTGATAAAGTAAGATTCCTCCTTGCTATTCTTGATTAAGGATCATTTCTTAGTTTGGATGTGTTCCTCAGCAATAGAGATATTGACAGAGATTAGTACATAATTGGAAGTAAGTCTTCAGTTAGGATGGATACAATGATGGTCAAATTCTTGAGAGTTAGGATATAAGAAAATAAGATCTAAAACTGAGTTTAAATCCCAAGTGTTTTCAGTGAATCTTATAGAAGAAAATTTGACAGGTTTAGATAATTCAATCTGAAAAAAATCAGCAATTTCAAAAAAAGTATTACTATGAGAAGAGTGATGTGGAAAATTGGAATACCATAAACTATCTCTGATATTAAAATCCCCAGTCATAATAAGAATATTAAATAAATTGACTTCAGTATTCTTAAGATACTTTAAAGCCAATTAAGAAGAATTAGAATAAATGTTAATCAAACAGAAAATAGAGCCATAATTGAAAAAGACACATGAAATATCTCTGTAATAAAAAATGTCATCACAAAGAGAAAAATGCAAAGAGAAAATATGAATATTAATGTATGTAATGACTCTTGGAGAGTCACTATTCCATAAAAAAAGCTTAGAAAATATTGTTTAGTTAGGATGATTAGGAACTTCTACTAACTTATTGCCTTCATAGTTAGTGGAGCTTGGAATAGATCTTATTGAAGACCACAAAGATTCTTGAATGAAAATGACATCAAAGAAAGATTGTGTTTCCAGGATAGTGTTGATAATAGAGTTGTTCTTGTGAACATTTTGTGAGTAAATCTTGATTTTTTCTAAGATCATACTTGAATGCTGCTCATGGCTAAGCGAGTTAAGTTATTTTGACTTTTATGAAGTTTCTGGTATTTTTTTGTATGCTACTTCTTATTGAAACAGTGGTACCAAAATAGGCATGTATTGAAATCAGCTTGATGATCCTCTTTACAGTTTATACACTTAAAGATGTGGGAGCATGGCTTGTTCTGCTTGGTTTCAAGATAAGGAGGATTAATCTTGAAATTTGCTTTGCAACACCATTCAAATTGACAATGATACTTGGTTTTGTGAGGACTATTATACTTGGCACATCAAGATCCTTAAAAATAGTACATGAACATTATGTGGTCCCACTTCTAGCAGTTTTTGCATTGGAAAACACCAGAGTTCATGTTGGCACCTCTGATAGTTGCGATGAAACTTTCTATATTGAAGCTTTAATTAATGATCTTTTTTGCAGACAAACCATTCTGTGAATTTCAAATATTAATCTACACAATAACCATATCTGACTTAGGCAAAACCTTGCAGACACGGGGTTTTGAAGTGATTTTTATATTGTTAAGACATGAGTGGCTTTGATGATCCCTTCTAAAACATTCAAGTTAATGGGAGTGTTTATGTTTTTGATGAGATAGGGGATACCTAATATCTTGAGATAAGATTTAGACTGTGGGAGTCGAGTATCTTGAACATTATTGAAGTTCAAATTATTAGTGTTTTTAACATAATTGTTGATAATGCATATAGTAGATGGGGATACAACCTTGTTGGAGACAATAATCAGTCTTCTATAGTCAGACCTTATAAAATCAATGACAACATCTGATTTGATGCCTTTCAGAGCATGATTAATATTGACAATGTGCTTGTTAGACAAGGACAAGAACTTCTTTAAGTTATTGCTACCTATAGGAATGATAATTTGCTTGTGTGATGGATCTTTGGTAGTCATATTGATATGCAGCTTAGGAATATTCACAGTCTTGTAAATTTCCTCTATCTTTTTGTTAGAAAGTTTGGGAAAGTTCTCCTTGAGTTTGAGAATATTCCAAACATTAGCAGATGAGGCTTGGGTATAAGTACATGCAGTAGAAAAAAGCTTGTTAGCAAGTTTACTATTGCCAGATTTGTTGTGAAATTTTTAAAGGTTTTTTCTATTGTTAATCTAATTGATAATGCTTTATGAAGAGGAAATGTTGGAAAATTTCACTAGTTTAAGAAGAGAAAACAATTAGATTTCCTATTTGAGGGGATGATAGGAACATGAGTAGTGAATTCCTCTTTGATTTTGTCACAGAATGTTTTTTGGCCTTCTCTAACTTGTAAGTTATTCCATCCTCTTTTGAATATGGATGAAATGAGTTCAAATACAACTTTACCAAATTCCTCTAAATAAGAAATATTACCTTCTTTGTTATTTTTAATATACCAATTAGTGACAAAATCAGAAATTCTTTTCAAAGATATCTTAATATTTATAATATTTGTATCTTGAGTACTCAATCTTCTGAAAAGAAAAATGGGTTGAGTTCGACCATTTCATGAGTTGTTATTGGCCAGTTGGAGTTTTTCATATAATAATGAAGGTGGAGAAAGACTATTTATATTTTGATTGGAGAACAAGATAGTAGCAAAATCTACATATGTAATAGAACCATTGGAATTCAAGTTTGCTGAGACTTAATTGTTACTCTCTTCCTCTGCTTAGGAAAAGACTGGAATATAAAAATTTCTATGTTAGCTTAGCTAGTCCAGTTCAGATCCTTACTTTGAATTTCCATGTAAGTAGTATATATGTTAGTTAAGACTTTAGACATAATGAATAACTCTTTGGAAAAGTTTATACTAAAATATTGACATTCTCTGTATCATTGTTGATATCTTTAGGACAAGACATAGTTGAAGAAGTGATTAAAAGATTTTTATTTACAATTTTTCTATTAAGTACTACTATACAAAATAGTGGTAAGAAAAAGAAAAGTAATAAATATTATATTTAGAATTTTATTAAGTTTTTTTATTAATTTATTCTAAAGTTTTTAAATTGTAATATATATTTATTAGTTAAATATTATACTAATTATTATTATAATAAAAATTATATTATACAAAAAGATTTATAATTAGTAGTTATTTATATTATTATTATAAATAAACTTATATTTTTTAGTAAATTACTTATTATAATAATAAATTGCTTTTTACTTCAGCTATTACAAATTTACACTCGAGTATGAATCTACCACCTAATATAGAAATGGACATTGACAATTTTGTTGGCAGAGATGTCAATAACTATAATGATATAAGAAGTTATTCTATAACTTTTAACAAAAATGCTTCTAAAACTGTTTTAATGTTCTTAAGTGAGATATTGGTGAACTATACCACTCGAATGGAGCAGCTCAACAATATCTCTGACAAAGGTAAAACTAAAAACCTAATTAATAACTTGTAACTATTCTATGTAGAAATGAAGAAAATCCAAATCAATAAGACAACTGACCATAAAAACAGAATATGTTTGCAATGAGATATTGAAAATACACCTACTCTCAACTCCACTTTACTACAATGTATTAATGATAAAGTTATTAATATCCAATTGTTATATAATCCCAATACTTCTACTGAATCCAAATTATAGGATAGAAGCTTCTATTTTATTTCACTTCACAGATCTCTTAAATATATGGCTTTTGATGCTAAGAATATTAAGAATTCTTTAAACTTCATTGTTAGATAAATTAACAATAAACAAATTGACCTGAAACAATTTAACAATATTCAGAATTTTAAAAATGTTGGTGAGGTAGTCTAGAATCTTATTTTCTTAGTTTATCAGTCAAACTGAGACTCTCTAATCACTAAGAACTCTTATACTTTAAGACAAAAATTCTCAGCAAAATTCACTCTTAAAGTGAAATCTATTACTAGTGGTGACAAATCAAACAAGAGCAAATCAGTTTTAGCAAGTATTGAAAGGATTTCCTCTTCCATTTCTGCTAAGTTCTAAAAAAAAGTTAACCAAATATCTAAGTATTTCAAGAACTTTAAACCAACTTCTGTCATTAAGTCTATTTCCAAATTGTACACACAGGCTTCTAAATCTACTTCTCATACAAAAGAAGCTATCAAGATAAAAGACATGTTTTCTGCCCTTGGTATAAAAAAATTGACCAAATACAAAATATCATCAAAGGTAGACTTAAACCTAAACCTTGCATTCAAATGACTACCAAAGGTCCATTAAGAAAACAAGTTATTATTCCAATGAACAGGAACAATACTACTAATTTTATGAAGGAGAGTTCTTAATATATCTATATTAATAGAATCTTAAAGAATGCCAAATCTAACATCTTGATTAATTTTATCCAATTTGACTAATTAAGTATTACAGTTGTTATCTGCAAAGTTACATCTCCCTCTGACCTTTAATTAATCAAAAATTATGTAAAAAATGTTAAATACATTAATGCTATAAGTGTTGATGTTCCTTACCTTTCTCAATTAAAGTCCTATTTGAAAATAATAGGCATCCCATATTATTCTCATGACGATCTGTCTATATACCTTTTATCTAATAATATCAAAGCAATTATCAAGCAAAACCAAATCTTTAACAATGTCATACTCGTCTCCAAGCTGTGTGTTATCAAAGTTTTACCTAAATCAAACATGTCCATTGTCTAGGTAGATATATGGAACATTTAGAGTAGTAGCAAGGCCAAAGATCTCATTAATTGGTGTTTTAATGTAAGAAGCTATATTACCACTATCAGAGATGTGAATATGAACTTGAATATGTTCTAATATAAGAACTATTGGAGGTGGAATCATGTAACTTTCTCATGCAGGATTTAAGAAGCAAGATGTGTCAAGTACAGTAGTCCACATAAAACTGAACATCATCAACAGTTTAGATAGTGTTGCAAAGTAAATGACAAAGTCAATTCTTTCTAACTTGAAATAAAAAAAAGCAAACCATATCCACATGCATTCAAATGCTCAAACTGTTATGGCAATTACCAAGCAGACTCTAATTAGTGTTCATTCTAAAAGTACAGATTCAATTATGAATAGTACAGCAAAAAACAAATTGAAATCCATGAAAACAGAAATAAATCAATTTACTTAGTTATGAGCAGTACTAAGGCATGATTTTTGAGAATATTAAAGTTTTTTCTCAAAATATTTGCAAAAACAGTTTTATTATCTATTTTATCCTCAAAATATGTTTAGATTTTGATATTATTTTCATCCAGAAGCTATCTTGGACATGTATATGCTCTATTCTAAGTTCATTTAATTGTAAAGGCAAAGAATTAGTGAGTGTTTTTAATTATCCTAACTGGATCATTTTTTTAAAAACCTAACAAACATCAGAGACTTCTCAAGAGTTCTTATTTATATTAATAGTTAAATTTCATTTCTTTATTTTTCTTTTTGTAATGACATTTTTAATCATAGAAATATTTTATATATCTTATTTTTAATCAGAGCTTGATTGAATTTTTACTTAATGTATATTCTAACTCATCTTAGTTAGTTTTAAAGTATCTCAAAGATACTCAAGTTGACTAAAATAATGTCCTCATTATAACAGGTAATTTTAATATAAGAGATTGTTTTTGGAACTTTAGTTTTCTATTCTATTCTTCTTATAGAAATATTTTTTTTGATATTACAAACTCTTTTTAGCTCAAAATTTCTAAACCTACTGAAAATTTTCCCACCAGATATTCTGACAATGATTAAGACTTTAATTTTGTTCTAGAAATAGAGTTTAATATCTACTATATTTATTTAGATTGAAAACTCTTCTTTGATTATGAATTATATATCCATTACTGTTATCATTTCTATAGTTAAGGAATAAGTTTATGTTATGAAACACTTTGAACACTGACAATTTTTCCTTTCTTTTATTTAATTTCTCTAATTTTATATTAATTTTGTATTCTTTTCCCTTTTTAATTTTCTTTTGGACAAGAAAGAGGCACACAACATCATAGTCACATGACATGTCACATGATGTGATGTCATAGGTCTAGAACATGGTAAAAGAATCTGGAAGATGATGTCAGAGTACATGGTGTACATATAGTAGCCTTGAGTAAAATATAAAGTAGATATGAAGAGGAAGTATAAATATAAGGGCAGGTTTAATTATTAGTAGCATGGACCAGGTGTAACTTATATAAATAGGATAGCAATACAGCAGAAACTTTTTATCAAGTTCTTTTGTGATTTTCACTTGATATCCTACTAAGAGATAAAGTTATTTAATACAATGGATGTCTATATATTCAACTTAAAGACTTATGAGAGACACTCTACAATACTTTTAATTTAGTTCAAAATTAACAAATTGACATTATCTTTTTAGATGAAGTTTCAAAAAAAGATATTTTAAGCTAGCTATGTTTTTCAAAAGTAAAACTTATCAATATTATCAACAAATACAACAACTCTTTGATTTCTAGTCCAAATAAATTGTCATGAAGTTATCTTAAGATCATTAATAAATATATTAATAAGTTGATTGATATTATTAATATTTGTATTAACTTAAATAATCTTACTTTAAAATATTAACTATAATTATTATTTCCAAACTATTATATAATTTTACTAAGTTATTTCACTTAATTATTTTACTTAATATAACTAGCAAATAATTTGAAAAAATAATTAGAAAATATTCTACTGACATTAAAGTAATCTTGACTCATATTATTTGTTTAGGCTAGATAAAAAATTTATATATTAGTATTATTGTTTTTAATATCATTTAGTTCTTTTCTTTTCTCAATTATTAGATTTTTTCTTTTATTCTAAATAAAATAGGTTTTAATTACAAAGTTTTAAAGCTTTTTAGTAATTATTTGGTTAACAGAAAAACTGAGCATTTATGAAACAATTTTTTTTGTTTTATAATATTAATATGAAGTATTTATTTCTTTTTTATTAAATTTATCCTCTTTAAGTAGATTATATTTACTTTTTAAGACTATTTAAAAGTATTTAAACTTTATTTTTAATTACAAATTATTATTTTGGATCCATATTAACTTTTATACAAACAAGACAATTTCAACTTTTAGTTGTAGTATTACAACAAAGTTTTTATTATAAATAAGCTATTCACTGGTTATGATATTTAAACTTAGTGGTGTTTTAAAGGTTCAGTATAAAGAAATAATAATGAGTAGTATCAACAAGAATAATTGATATTATTAAGTTTAAGATCTAATTCTCAGACATAAATATATATATATATATATATAAATGATAGTTCATATACAAGCTGTTATTATCATATAATCAAAATTTATATTTAATAGAAGTTGTTATTTGTTATAATAGCTGTTAGGCTAATTTTAGAAAATAACTAATTACGTTACTATATTGATATAATACTTATTGCTTTGAAATGCATTATATATTGTTGGAAATAGAATGTTAAGTACTTTTTAACATAAGTTTAATTGTGTAAATCCATTTAGCTATTTATAAGATATTAGTAAATAAAGCTTTTATAGTTATTGATGGCCTGATATCTTAGTCATTTGTTGTCACTTTTATATATTCTGCATATATACAAATAACTCTTATTTGGAACTTTCTAGTGTAACTTAGTTTGTGAAAATCAGTCTACTGGTTGTAGAAATACAAGCTAAATAAAGTTTGTAATAGTTTTTTTTTACTATTTATTTAATGTTTTAAAAAATATAATATAAAGTAGTTATTTAGATTACAAAAGCTTTTTATATCTTATTTATAAAAGATATTGAAATCATTACTAAACTAATTCTTTTTTTTTATTCAGCAATTTATTACATGGGTGTGTAGGCAGACTGTGGTAGCTACTTTCATAACTATGTACAAAAGAACAAAACTACATGAAGTTAGAAAAAGAAAGAAAGGGAAAGAAAAGCAAAAGTAAAAGTAAAAGTAAAAACATCAGAGATTGTGTGAAATAAATATAAGAGAAACTAAAAGTTTCTAAGAAAAAGAAAATACACTTGGATTAAATTCCAAGAACATGACAAAATGGCTTAGAGTATCTCTCCTCAGATTCTAATACCCATTAAATTTACCACATTTGTAAAGGATATGGCGTCTTGACTCAATAGGATATCGTTCACAAGGATAGTTGAATTCCTCCCTCAGAAAGAATCTAAGTCTATATTTGTCAGTAGGAGCATGATTTGTGATAGCTCTTGTGACCTGTGCACATAAAGAGTTCAAATGGTCAATAAGTTTAAGTCATGATCCTTCTTTAGTGTAAGATGGTTCAATAATATTGTTATTGTTGTCCAGCAGGTCCAAAAATTGATTCTCTTTGAGATCGGAAGCTTGGAATGTTATTTTCCAAACATTTAGTATGTCATCACTTTTATTCTTTTTGTTGAATTCCCATGAATTTTTACATAGGTAGAGTGGCGTAAGATTGAACATTTTGGTTTCTTTGTCAACTTCATTATGAAGGTGCCATTTGAGATGGCTTAGGCATTCCCAAAATTTGATAGAATTGGTTTCACAGTGATTGAAGAATTTATGAAGATCCAATAGGATAGCAACTAATTGAGATTGGTAGGAATGGACAGATGGATCAAAAATCTTTTTAACTACATGGATGGAGTCGGTGATAACAACAATCTTGGATAAAATGTTGACACTTAAAGACTGGTTTATACCACACCTGATGGCGAATAATTCTGCTTCAGTACTTGTAATATGAACAGCATGGTGAATCGTCACATGTATATGGGTGATAGATGTAGTGATCTTATTCTTAATGCTCATATCAGAGACAATGATGGTGACAGAAAGGGATGATAAATTTTCAGAACCATTTCATCAAGTTCTTGCTTGTACAGTTTATCATTATTTCCTTTTCTACAAATATTAAAAGAAATATGTTCTGAAAAATTGTCAATAACTCTACAACTAGGAGAAAATTCTGAATCAAGAGGAGTAAAAGATGGAAAACATTTGTTAGATCAGTTAGCCATATCTACCAGGTGACCTTTGACAAGAGAATATTGTTGATTAGAGAGAGAGTTGAGAGTGACAGTGTTGAGATTTGATTGTGGATTGAGTTGGGAATCAATGAGAGAGCAAATAAGATGGCTAGAAGGTAATTTTTATGCTCAGAGTTGAGAACGACCACCAAGCTTTTGGAGGTGAAGATTGATGGGTATTAAACCTGCTAAAGCTTCAATCCCATATAAGGGGGAGGTTTTGAAAGCCCCCAATATCCAAATTGCAGCTCTTCTTTGCATTTTTCCTAAGATCTTCAGATAATATGCCATTGGAGCATGTTTATAGTACCACAACTGAAAACCATATAGGACAATTAGTAAAATGCAAGACCTATAGAGAAGTCATTTCTGAAAAGAGTTGATGCCTCAAATTGAATTGCCAATGATTTTCATTCACTTGATAGTAGATATTGATTTATTAGTGTAAAAGTTCACATGTTGATGGAACGTTAGCTTTCTGTCAAAAATGAATCTGAGATATTTCCATATATCATTAGGTCGGAGGATGCTTTCCCCTAGTGGAGTAGGGTCAAAAAGAGAAGGATTGAATGCTCCATGTGATCTGTTAAAATGGAAAATTTTAGTTTTAGCGTGTTTGACTACAAGACCAAACTTTTCGAGAAGATTAGTTGAAACATTGTAACTACAAAAGAGGCGACTGTTTGAAATGTCAAAAGAGTTGCTTTGGGAAATAAAAATAAAAGGCAAAAGGTACAACACAGATAGAATAGGAGAGAGGGCAGAGCCCTGACCTACTCTAACATTGACGTTGAATACAGGAGACATAAAGTTGTTCCAGAAGTAGTTTGTTTTCTTGTCCATGAGGTAATTGGTGAAAAAAAGAACAATGTGATTATCGAAACCCGCTTTTCTCATAATGAGGGACAGAAGACGATAATTTAACAAGGGAAAGAATTGGGCAATGTCAAAAGCGAGGTGTTATGAGACAAGGGTGCGGACAGACTTTGGCTAGGGTTAGGGTTAGCTGGACATAGATAAGTAATTAATTATTAGTCTACAATGGAAGAAGAGTACGTGACCTGAAAGTCATGTAGAATAGTCTAGAGCAGTCTAGAAGGATCGGGAAGAGTCTAGAAGAAGTTAGGGTTAGGGATGACATCAAGGGACAATAGTTCCTCATGGTGTACACATGGTGCATACATGGTGATGGAGATTAAAAAGTATGATGTCAGGGCACATGAACATGGCATGGTGGTCTTGAGGTAGAAGTACGGTGGATAAGTAATGGAAATTAGAGTAGGACAATGCATAGTTGTAGCACAGACTATGAACACTTATATAAATAGTTGGTAGAATACTGTTGTGGTTCCCTGTCGAGTTCTCTTGTGAATACACAACTCATGTTCCCCACTAGATATCCCTACTGAGAGATTTACTTGTAGTGCTGCTATTGGACTTTGTGTTTAGTGGTTGCCACAACATGAGGGTACTTGTGGATAAATTCTTAACCCAACCAGTATAAATGATATGGGTAAGAGCAATGCCTGCATCTATAGTAGACTTGAATTTGAGACCACCAAGCTGACTAGGATGAATAAATTTGTTTGAAGCTATATTGAACTGAAGTCTTTCTCCAATGACTTTCTCAATGAGCTTGCCCACTGTACTGAGAAGGACAATTGGTCTGAATGCTTTGGGCGAATTGTATGATTTTTTGTTTGGTTTAGGAATGACTATCATGGTAGATCTTTTGAAATGCAAAGGCCAATATCCTAAATCAATACATGTGTTAGCGATACTAATGATGATATTAAGACAATCATCATCTTTGAGAATAATCTTGAGATGACTCCATGACAACTTGTCTGGCCCTGGAGTGGAAGAATTGTTGCAATTGATAATGGCTTGTCTGAATTCCTCTTTCAAAAAGGCTAGCCAAGGTAATGAAGGTTTGTCAGCAATTTCATCAAGAATATTGACATCAACCTGATGATGAAGGGCTGTGTTGAAGGTAGAGTGGAGAGCGTTCCACAAATTGCCTAATTCGAGACATTGTTGACTGTTATATTTAATGGCTTTAATAGCAGGTAGTTTACGCTTGTTAACCCAGTTCATGAGTTTCCAGGGGCCACAACTTTTATTAGCAATTTCTTGAATTTTTGTATCAAAGAAGTTATATTTAGAAGATTTGACTTTACTCTCGAAAATTTTCCAATTTTCCAGACTTTTTGTTGTTCTGTAGTTGTTTAATGCACGATTGCATTCTTCATTCCACTAGCTCTTGGAATGTTTTGTGATTTTGACATATTTGCTATTATTGTTCCATGCAGAATTGATACTTGACATGAGCGAATTAACTACTTCTTTAAGTTTGCTAATGTTCAATAGATCTGAAATGTCAATTTTTTTGATGGCAAACAAGACTTCCTTGACAAAATTAACTTCTTCTTCACTGTTCTTTACAATGGAATATTTAACTTCATTGATATTTTCATCTTCAATAGTAATCGTAACAGAGAGAGGAGCATGGTCTGAGGACAAATACAAGTCTGGATGAATTTGATGATTGTTGAGTTCAGTTGATCCATTTCATAAGAACATCAGATTGATGACTGAGTTTGACCCACTATTTGAATCTGAGTACCTAGTAGGAACACGGTTAGTAGGAAAAGATAGTTCTAAATTAAATGAATCTGCTATAGTCATAAAGTCATCACTGATAACTGAGTGATGAGGAAAAGACAGATCCCACATATTATCCCTAATATTGAAATTACCAGTCATGATGAGAAGATTTGAAATATTCACCTCAGTATCCTTAAGATACTTTAAGGCAGAGTGCAAAGAATCAGAATAAATGTTCAAGATCCAAAAAACAGAATTGTTGTTAAAGAAGGAGACAAGAAGAATATCTCTATAATTGAAAATATCTTTTCGAAGAGAGAAGTGAAGAGATGCAAGTCTGATGTTGGAGAATCATTGGATGAACATGGTTCTCTAGCAAAGATAAGCCAGTTTGGATGACTAGGAACACCTAATAACGGAATGTCTTCTGAGTTTTCTGAACTAGAAATGGTTCTAAGAGTTGTCCACGAAGGCTCTTGGATGAATATGATGTCAAAGTTATAATTGACTTCGAGAATGGTGTTGATAAGGACATTGTTTTTCTGGACATTTTGTGAGAAAACCTTTAAGTCCTTTAAAATTATAGATTAGCTTTGTTCATGCTTGAATGGATTGAGTTTTTCCTGGCTTCCCAGAGTTTGGCATATTCTTTGGAGTGCCACTCTTTGTTGAAGTGATGTTTCCAGAAAGGGCATTCAATTGAGTCAGCAAGGCAGGAACCTTTACAATTGAGGCACTTGAATGTATGTGGGCAAGGATTGCCTTTCTTAGTTTCGAGCCTAGGAGGATTTGATTTGGTGTTAGCTTTACAACACCAAGCAAACTCATGATGATGTTCAGTCATATGAGGGCCATTGCATTTTATGCATTTGAATCCCTAGATACAGCAAACCCCTGCTGAATGATCCCACTTCCAACAATTCTTACATTGAGGAACACCAGGATTTATGTTGGTGCCCCTTACCATTGCAGTGACACTTCCTACATTGAAGCACCTGTTAATAATTTTCTTAGCATTGCTACTGTTTTGGGTATCCCATATGTCAATCCAGACAATAGCCATGTTCGATTTAGAGGAGACCTTGATAATGCATGGTTTTGGTGTGAGGACGATATCATTAAAGATATGATTGTTCTAGAGGATACATTCAATATCTTCAGAAGAGATATGAATCTTGGATTTGTCAACAAAGTATAGGATACCCACAATTTTAAGGTAGGACTTAGACTGAGGGAGTCAGGGAGAAGAAATGCTATCATCATTTGTAACAAGGAACATCTTGACATATTTTTCAATCTCCTGGAGATTGGAATTTGCAGCCACATTGTTTGTTGATATGATGATGCCTTTGTTGTCTGCGCAAATAAAATCAGCGCAAATGTTAGACTTGATGCTTTTGAGAGCCCAGTTAATATTAATAACATGTGAAGATAAATCTTTAATAAATCTTTTACCAAGATCTCAACTCATGAGAATGATAACTTGTTTACGAGATAGACTCTTAGTAGTTATGTTGAGTCTCAGTTTAGCTTTGTCATTAGAGCTATTGATGACTTTTTGGATAGAGTCGATTTTATTGTTAGGAAGATTGGAAAATATTTTCTTGATCTTCAAAGTATTTATCACTATGTTAGAGGACTTGTCACTAGAATGAGGTTTAAGAGTCACATACAATTTCTTTGTTGTGGGTTTTTCGATTTTCTTAAAGAATTTGGAGATTTCCTTAACTTTGTTGGGTGATTTGGCTGGAATAGAAGGTGAAATGGATGAAACAAAAGTTGGTTTGGGTGTATCTTTACCTTTGTTCAAAGTTTGAGGGAATTTGACTTGAGGAGCGAACTTTGACTTGACTTTGTTTCTTAAGATCATGTTGTTTTTGTCAACAAATAATGTATCCCAACGTGAATCGTAAACTGAAGATATGAATTCCCAAATGGATTTGCCCATGCCAGACAGATTCTTAAAATCATTAGCTTTGTCATCATTGATAGACTTACCCGAAATATATTTCTTAATCCTAAGAAGTGACTTCTTGATGCTAAAAACATCAGATGCAATATATTCCATGGATTCATGTAAAGATACAGCATGAAAGTTACTATCCCATGATTCTGAATCTAGAGCCTAGTCTAGATCGTAATTGAGTTGCATCGAACACATTTTCACCAGATAGACTATTGAGGGTAGATCCCGCAGTCAGGGCATGTTGCTATCTTGTGTTGAGACTTGTGTCAGCCGCCTTGCTGACCTGATTATTCTGACTCTCTTGGGTTGCATATTTGAGCCTTATACTGCCTAGCTTGAAAACATTAAAGGAAACCTAGGCCTATGTATACTTGTATCTAGAGAGCAATCTCTCACCTTGTCATCATTATGGTCCAACTTAAACATAGTGCTGACAAGGTTAACATTCTTGAATAAAAACAGAATCCAAAGTATTGAAGCTCATTGTAGTAGAAGAATGTATTATATTCCCTTGGTCTCTAATAGGCACTACTATGCAAGATAGTAGTAAGAGAGAAAAAAGGGTTGACTAAACTAATTCTTATTTATTTATATTTGAAAAAATTATATAATAGATTTTTTTAAAGAGTTTTTACTTTTTTTAAATTACATTATCAAAATTATTTACTATTTATAACAATTTGTCAAAATATATTACTAAGTTATTTATAATAATATTAAAAAGTAATAGCTACTAAAAATAAAATAACTATTAGTATTAAAAAATAATTTTATTTTAAACAAAAAGTTATATTAATAAGTTAACTTTTTATTATTATTTAAGTTGAAAATTTTTAATATAAAAAGTTTAAATTAGTTAGCTAACTATTATTATAATTTAATAAATACTTGTTTCTAATTGTTATTACTTAAATTATCTTAAAATAAAGAGATATAAAACAAAAAAATATTTTTTGTTAAAAGAATATATAATAAGATAGTTTAAATAATTAATAAATAATAACTTTTTATTAATTAAATATTTTAATTTTATATTATATTATACTTATAATATAGTAATAATATTATAAAAATAAGTTAGTTATATATTAAGAATAAAAATTTATTTAGTAAGAATATTTAAAAAATAATTTTTTTAATATATATTTTAGTTAACTCTTATTTTTATTAGTTAAAATTTTATATTAAGTTATTTTAAGTTATTTATTATCTTTTATTTTGTTTGAATTTAAATATAATTTACATTTTATTATTTAAATATACAAAATATAAATAATAAAATAATTTTTAGTTTTAACTTATTTTTTAAAAAATACTCAAAATATTTAGTAAATAAGTTTAGTTAATTTTCAAGATAAAATAGTATAATTATTAATATTTTAAATTAAAACAAATATAATGTTTATTAAATATAAAATTCAATTTTCTTTCTCTTATATTATTATTTTATATAATATCAAAAAATATTTACAACAACTATAACAAAGTAAAAAGTAAAATCTCTTCACTTAAATTATAATTTTTTAAAGTATTTTCTATGTTTTCAACCAAATCTTTAATTGTATACTATATTATAAGATATCTCAAAAACAAGTAATTTATAATAGTTAGTCTTAATAATAACATAAGAAAAAAATGTATTATAATCAAATACTTTATTTCAAACTCTCCTTATGTTCCAATCAAACACCTTATCTCAAGTTTTCTTTGTGTTAATAATCCAATCATTAATATCTAATTATTGTATAACTTAAATACTCTTATAAAACTTGAACTTTAAAATAGAAACTTTTACTTAATATCACTTTATGAATTTATTAAATACCTAACATTAGATTTTAAGATCAAGAACTTCTTAAACTTTATTGCTAAATATATTACCAACAAACAAGTCGATTTCTAACAACTTTAAAGATTTCAATGACATTAGTGAGATGATTTGAAACTTTATTTCTTCTGTTTATTAGTTTAAATAAAATTTACTTATTACCAATAAAAATTCAAATACTTTTAAGCAGAAAATTTCAGTGAAATTCACTTCAAAGATATCACTAGCTTTTAACAGAAACAACAAGTCTATTAACAAACTGATTCTAGTAAGTATTAAGAAAACTTTCTCTCTATTTTTGCTAAATCATTGAAAGAAATTAATCAAATCTTCAAATATTTTAAAAATATCAAACTAGCTAATGTCATGAAACAGCCTCAGAAATCATATACACAAGCTTTTAAACAAAGTACCAACACATCTAAAATCATCAAAATCAAAGATACTTTTCTAACTCTTAGTATGAAAAAAATTAACTAGATCTAAAACATAGTCAATGGTAATTCTAAGACTAAACTACATGTTCAAATAATAACTAAGAAACTGTCAAGAAAACAAGTTATCATTCCAATAAGTAGTGAAAATATTACGAAATTTATGAAGAATAGTTTTTTTTCATATTGCTAACATTAACAGATCATTAAAAAATGTGAAATTGGATATTTTAGTGGATTTCATTTAATCAAATCAAATAGAAATCATAGTAGTAACTAGCAAAGTTGTGTTACAATTAGACTTATACATCATCGAGAATTACATCAAAAACATAAACGATATTGACTTTCTAAGTGTGAAAGTTTCTTAACTTCCACAATTCAAATTCTATTTGAAAATAATAAGCATTCCTTATTTCCCTCATAATATATCTCAGAAATGCCTTTCTTTAAGTAATATAAAAAATATCATCAAGCAAAATCAAATTTTCAACAATGTTGTTCTCACTTCAAAACTGCAAGTCATTAAAATTTCTCTAAAGTCAGATATGTCTATCATTTGAATAAACATTTTGGAATGTTCAAAGTAAAAGCAAGGCTAAAAGCCTTATCAATTAATGCTTCAATGTAGGAAGATATATCGCTACTATTAGAGAAGCTAACATGAACTCTGGCGTTCTGCAATATAAAAATTGTTGAAAATAGAGATATACCACTATGTCTTACAGAATTCAAGGATCTAAATGTGTTAAATGTAATAGTCTGCATAAATCCAAAAACTACTGTCAATTCAGTTGGTACTGCAAAGCTAATGAAAAAAGACCATCCCACCTTGTCTTAAAACTAAAAAAGACAAACTATGCCCACATGTCTTCAAGTGTTCTAATTGCTGTGGTAATCACCAGGTGAATTCTAATTTATGTCCATTCTAAAAACTTTGCTTAGTTGTGAATGGGATCTCACAATGATTTGTGATGTTTTAAAGCTTTTTTCTCAAAATATTTGCAAAAACAGCCTAATCATCAATACTATTCTAGAGACTCAAATGTTTTCAACATTGTATTCATTCAAAAACCTCCATAGTCAACCATATGTACCATTCCAAGCTTCACTAGTAGTGAAGGAAAAAAACTAGTTGATGTTCCTCATTATCTCAACTGGCTCACTTTTGTCAGGACCCCAAAAAATCAGTTAAAATGACATTTTTAATCACAGAGACATTTCATGTATTTCTTTTTTCAATCAGAGATCTATCTTTTTTCTGATTAATATTTATTTAGACTTATCTCAATCAGCTTTGAAGTATCTTAAGGATACTGAGACCAATATTCATAATATCATAATTATAACAGGTGATTTCAACATTAAAGACAGTTTATAAGATTTGAATTTTCCTTTTTATTCTGTTCATAATGATATTCTTTTTTGATATAGCAGATTCATTTTCTCTAGCTATTTCTAAACCTACTGAAAATTTCCCTACTAAGTTTTTGGACAACGATTAAAACTCAAACTCAGTTTTAGATTTAGTATTCCTTCAACCCTTTTCTTCAAAATTCAATTGCTATCATATTCATCCAGAATAGAGGCTTTCATCTGACCATGCTCCAATTACTATCAACATTCATGAAAATATCTTAACTAAACAATGATCACTTATTAAAGGAAGAAAACTGATTTATTGAAGATCTCATTCAAGTTATCAAAAACTTGAATACTACATTCATCCAAGATGCTGAATCCTTAGAGAAGGTTGTTTAACACTTAGCAACCAAAATTGAAGATATATAGTTCAAATACTTGAAAACAGTCAACATAACAAGACACTCTAACGCCTGGTGGAATAAAGATTGTCATCATATGCTAAACAAATATCGACAGATACATAGTCTAGAAAATTGGAAGGACTTTAAAACCACAGTCAAAAAATCCAAGCATACTTTCTTTGATGACAAGATAGACAAAATTGCAAACAAGAAGTACAGCCTATAGAAGCTTATGAATTGGGTCAAGAAATGCAAACTCCCTACAGTAGAAGCCATCCAATATGAAAGATGTCCATATATCAAACTAGAAGATCTATAGAATACTCTTCATAATTCTTTCAATTCCGCTCAAGCACAAGAAGTTGACATCCATTTTCTAGACAAAATTTCAGACAAGACTACAACTAAGTGGAATCTGTTTTCCAAGAAAGAACTTATTGATATGATCAAGAAATGCAACAATTTGTCTGTTCCAGGTCTAGATAAATTAATGTGGAGCCATGTCAAGTTTATCATCAGAAACAAAGATTGCATTTGTAAATTCATCGATATCACTAATGCTTGTATAAATTTGGAACATTGGCCATCTCATTTCAAGACTTCAACAACAGTTGTTATTCCCAAACCTAACAAGACTATTTTTAATTCTTCCAAGTCATATCACCCCATCATTCTTCTCAATATAATTAGAAAACTCTTCAAAAAAATGATTGGAGAACATCTTCAATTCCATATAATTTCCAACAACTTTATTTATCCTAGTCAACTTGGAGGTCTCAAACAAAGATCTACTACAGATGCAGAGGTTGCACTTACTCACATTATTTGATCAGGGTGGGTTAAAAACCTCACTACGAGTATTCTGGTATTTGACATTGCTCAATTCTTTCTCTCCCTGAATCACCAACTTCTCTCTTTCATCTTGGACAAGACAGAACTTAATTATAAAATCTTGATGTTTTTCAAGAATTACCTAATAGGAAGAAAAACAAAATATTTTTGAAACAATTTCATATCTCCTTCTTTTAATGTTAATATTGGTATTAGACAAAGATCTGTTCTTTCTCCAATTTTTTCTACTCTCTATTTATCTCCTGTTTTTTTTTCTTTAGAAAATCACTTAAAAATCTTAAAAATGCTATTTTCATCATTTCTTTTGTGGACAATGGACTTTTTATTTCTCAAAACAAATCTATTTCACATTTTAATACAAATCTTTTTTGTAGCTACAATATAATTTCATCTTTACTTATGAAATATGGTCTAGTTGTAAAACATGGAAAAACTGACATTTTCCATTTTTCTAGGTCTTACAAAGCATTCAATCTTTCTTCTCTTAACTTATCTGCTTCTAGGGTGTCAAGATCGTTGACAGTGAACTTTGTTTTTATTTTCTCTTTTCACTTTATTTTATTTTTATTTTTATTTTTAGAGCAAACTTGGGTTAGGGTTTATCAGTCACACTGACACATCAGTCACAAGTTGATGGTGTAGTCACAAGACTGATCACAAGACGTGGGAGAAGAAGGTAGAAGGTTCTGGAACAAAGTAACGTCATACAGCATGGACAACACATGCTGGCCTCATGTTATACTCATGGTCATTTAGGATAGGGTGCACAGTAGTTAGCACGGACCATGGGTACTAGTATATAAGGT
>Ga0157363_1000435_pt1 | contig 31858 bp, 29 predicted proteins | sample AttsexASBM1_FD_111477 | JGI IMG/M metagenome (GOLD analysis project Ga0157363, IMG submission 111477) | Fungus gardens microbial communities from leaf cutter ant in Ribeirão Preto, State of São Paulo, Brazil - Atta sexdens ASBM1 | ecosystem: Host-associated > Fungi > Mycelium > Unclassified ... | reverse complement strand
TCCCGTCTGCAACAGGAAATTCCGTCATGCCGACTTACTGGCAGGCTTTCGCGCCGCTCGTTCTCTTCACGTTTGTCGCCTCCGTAACGCCCGGACCGAACAACATGATGCTGGCCTCATCAGGGCTGACGCATGGATTTCGGAAAACCATTCCGCACATGCTCGGGGTGGCACTCGGCTTCGTCGTGATGGTGGTTCTGCTCGGGCTGGGTCTGGGAAGCCTGTTTGAACATGCGCCGTGGTTCTATGTGGCTCTGAAATATGCAAGTGCCGCCTACCTGCTCTGGCTGGCCTGGAAGATCGCCACGTCGTCTTCCGCACCAGAGGCCAACGGCAAGGGTCAGCCGATCACCTTTCTACAGGCCGTCGGCTTTCAGTGGGTCAACCCGAAAGCCTGGGTCATGGCTGTGGGGATCATTGCAGCTTATGTGCCCAAGGAAGGGTTCTTCTTTAATCTCGCCATTGCTGGTCTGATCTGTGGCCTCGTGAACTTTCCGTCCGTGGCGCTCTGGGCGGGTTTTGGCGCAGGCATGAGACGCTGGCTGCATCGCCCCCTGCTGCTGAAAAGCTTCAATTATACGATGGCCCTGCTTCTGGTAGCGTCCCTCTATCCGCTTGCGTTCGAAACAGCGTCACACTGACACTCAGGCCACCAGCGGATAATGGCAGGCCACGCGCCGCCCCTCTCCACAAGGCTGGAGACTGGGGCGGTCCGTCGCACATTTCGGCTGCGCAATGGGGCACCGTGTGTGGAAGCGACACCCTGACGGTGGATTGATCGGGCTGGGAACATCGCCCTTCAACGGCGGTGGCAACGGCCGGTCCGGGCGCGGAACAGCATCCAGAAGAGCCTTCGTGTAGGGATGTGCCGGGCAGTCCAGAACCGCTAGGCCGTCCCCTTCCTCCACGATGCTGCCCAGATACATGACCGCAATCCGGTCCGCCATCTGCCGGACGACAGACAGGTCATGGGAAATAAAGACGCACGCAACACCCAGCGATGCACGCAGGTCCCGGAATAAATTTACGATCTGCGCCTGAACCGAAACATCAAGTGCGGAGACAGGCTCGTCCGCCACCAAAAGATCCGGTCCTAGGACAAGCGCGCGGGCAATGTTCAAACGCTGACGTTGGCCACCGGAAAATTCGTGTGGGTACCGATCGGCCACCGAACGGGCCAAACCCACCTGATCCAGCAAGTCATCAACGCGGGCGCGAATGTTCTTGCGACCATGAATCCGGAGGGGTTCGGCGAGAGACTCCCCTAACGTTCTGCGAGGATTAAAGGCCGCCGAGGAGTCCTGAAAGACCATCTGCATCCGGGCACGCCACGGGCGCAATGCACGGTCTGACAGACCAGAAATCCGGTGTCCGTCAAACAGAACCTCGCCCGAAGTCGGATGGGTCAGACCAATCAGCGTACGTCCCAAAGACGACTTGCCACAGCCAGATTCCCCAACCAGTGCCAGCGCCTCCCCCCGGTGCACCTGAAGCGACACATCCGAAACAGCGTGCAGCACACGGCCACCGCCCAGTCTGTATTGTTTCTCCAGCGCGCGGGCTTCCAGAAGAACACTCATGCTGCGTACAGGACACACGCCACGCGCCGCCCTTCCTCTGTTTCGATCAATGCCGGACGGACTGCACAGTCTGGCCGCACAAAGCTACATCGCGGGGCAAACACACAGCCGGACGGTCGATTTTCCGGGGTGGGTGGCTGTCCGGGAATGGTTGGAAGCTGCTCAGGCCTTGGCCCTTCCAAGGGTGGGATGGCGGCTAGGAGAGCCTGCGTATAAGGATGCAGTGGACGGTCGAGAACATCCCGCACCGGACCACGCTCCACCACCAGCCCGGAATACATCACCGCAACATGCGTGCAGGCCTGCGCGACCACGCCCATGTCATGGGTAATCAGCATCACGCCTGCGCCCTCATCCCGGATTTCCCGCAAAAGCGTCAGGATCTGGGCCTGCACCGTCACATCGAGGGCCGTTGTGGGCTCATCCGCAATCAGCAAATCGGGAGAACAGGACAGTGCCATGGCAATCATCGCACGCTGCCGCAGCCCCCCTGAAAGCTGGTGGGGATAGCGCTTGGCCGCCATTGCCGGGTCGGGCACGCCCATTCGCCCCAGAAGCTGCACCGTCCGGGCGCGCGCTTCGTGTCGACTCAGAGGCTGATGCAGCCGAATCTGCTCATCAATCTGCGCCCCAATGGAGCGGACAGGCAGAAAAGCCGTCATGGGGTCCTGAAAGATCATGGCAATCCGGGCGCCACGCAGCTTGCGCATGGATTTGTCAGGCAGACCGACAAGATCCTGTCCGGCAAACACGATCTGACCAGACGCTCGAAGGCCGGGCAAAAGCCCCATGACGCTCATTGCCGTCAGACTTTTTCCGGAACCGGATTCCCCGACCACACCCAACGCCTCACCGGCCTGCACCTGAAAGGACACGCCTTCCAGAAGGCGTCGGCCATCCGGCAGATCCAGCTTCAGGTTCTGAATATCGAGCAAGGAATCAACGCCCATGTTGCCCCTCCCGAATACGCGGATCGAGCAACGCATAAATCCCGTCCACCAGCGCGTTCGCAATCACAACAAAGATCGCGGCGTACATGACCGTTGCCATGATGAGCGGCAGATCGAGTGTGGCAAGGGCCTGGTAGGTCAGCCGCCCCACGCCCGGCAGAGCAAACACAACCTCAGTCAGCAATGCTCCGCCGCCAAGAAGCTGTGCAAAATCCAGCCCGAAGAGCGACACATAGCTTAACCATGACAAACGCAGACCGTGCCAGAGCCAGACACGAACGGGTCCCGCCCCCTTGGCCCGAGCGGTTCGAATGGAGTCCTCACCCATGGCGGACAGCAGCTCCGAACGAAGGATGCGCGCGTATAATCCCATAAAAGACACAGCCAGCGTCAAAGATGGCAACAGCAGAGACCGCGCCCAGCCGAGCGGGTTTTCCGTGAGCGGCACATATCCCAATGGGGGCACCCAGCGGAACATCCAGGTGTCATGCCAGCGGCTCTGCGTGAACAGATTCACGACCTCGCCCAGCCAAAAGACCGGCATGGAAAGACCAACCAATCCCAGCACCATCAGAAACCGGTCCACCCAGCTATCACGCATTATAGCGGAGACAATTCCAATTCCCAGCGACCCTATGACCCAGAAAAACGCCGCCCAAAGCACAAGCGATAAGGTCACGGGAGCCGCAGAAGCCACTTCCGGCACAACCTGCTGTCCGTGATTGACGAAAGATGTCAGATCGCGGCTGACGAACAACTTCTCCATCATACGCATGTACTGAACGGGCAACGGCCGATCGAATCCATACTCCGCCCGCACGCGTTCCATGACCTGCGGGCTGGCTCCACGCCCGGCGATCCGTGCCGTCGGGTCTGCACCCGGCGTGGCGAAGAAGATGCAGAATACCAGAACGGAAATGCCGAAAATGACGAGAGCCATCTGGCCGATACGGGACAGGAGCGCAGCGATCATAGGCCGGCTCCCTTCAGGTCCAGATAATCGCGCAGGGCATTTCCGAGAACATTCAAGGCCAGCACGGTGATGACAATCGCAATACCCGGCGCAATCGCCACAATCGGGCGCGTATAGAGCAGCCCTTCGCCATCCTGAATCAGTGTTCCCCAGGAGGCCGATGGAGCCTGCACACCGAGCGACAGAAACGACAACGCCGATTCTGCCAGCAAACAGAGCGCCATGACCAGAGGTGCCAGAACAACCATGGACGGTGCCAGATTGGGCAGGATTTCACATCGGAGAATCCGAAAATCAGAGGCGCCCATACCGCGCGCGGCCGTCACGAACTCTGCCCGTGACAGACTCAGAACGCGGGCACGCAACGGCCGGGCGGCATAAGGCACATAGACCAGCGCAATAATGCCGATCGGAATCAGGAAACTGTCAGCCCCAAGCGTCACGAACCCAAGGTGAATTCCATGCCCGACCGTGACGACAGAAAGAGAAATGGCGAACAGATAAACCGGAATCGCCCAGAGAATATCCAGAAGCCGGGACAGTAGAATATCCACCCACCCCCCGAAATATCCCGCACAGATCCCGATAATACCCGACAGGCATAAGCACAGAAACGCCGCGGCAGACGCGATCAAAAGGGAACTTCGCCCCCCATAAAGAAGACGGGACGCCACATCCCGTCCTTGAGAATCCGCCCCCAGACTATAAGCACCCCCAGACCAATCCGGTCCCAGTGGGGTCAGACCAAGGTGAAGCGGATTGTCATTGGGTTGCATAAGGTCGAGCGTCTGCCCATGACGCATGGTCGTCCCGGCAACGTTGGAAGAAAACGGATCCACGCCAGCCATACGTGCATAAAGGGGCGCACACAGGCTGGCCAGAACGACAAACCCCAGTGCCACTATGGCGAAGACAACGTCCCTCTTCACCGAAAGGGCACGGACCATTCGCAAAAAACCGTTTTCCCCCACGCGCACTCCCATCCGATGAACTGTTCAGCATTCCGTTCTAGCTGACAGTTCAGGGAAGAGAAGAGCCGTGAGGGAAGAAACGTGAGGTATAAGTTTCAGATCGGCTTCAAAACAGTCCGGGCGTGCTGGGCAACACGTCGCCGCAGGGCAGAAAGATCCGCCACTGTTTCATTATGCAGCGCGCGAACGCTTTCATGGGCTGCATAGAACCGGCGTGCGCCCGTCGTGCTGACAAGAATGGCAACGCCAAGAAAAATACCGTTGATTTCGATAACCGTAGAACCAAGCATGATGTCGAACCTTCAGGTGCCCGACATGTCTGTGCTGTCGGGAAATTACGGAAATAGGGAAAGGGGTTTCCGGGCGGCGGAAACACGGCAGCACGATGGCTGCCAGCTACACATTCGACACATCATGGAGATGCCCTTCTTATGGAGGTCGATGACGCTCCCTCTTAGGCAGGAAAGGATCTGAGCGTCAATATACAACTTTTAACAATGAACATTTACGATGAAAATGTCTTATACAACATTTTTTTATAGTTGTTTTATTAAGAAATTCCAGCCTGCCCTTTTTCAAGTCCTGTGATACAGAAATGCCATGAACAAAAAGGTCGTGTCTTCCCCCGCTCCGTTTGAAGGTTATGCCGCTCCACGTGGCAGAGTTTACAACTCCTTTCTGGAAACTGTCGGGGGCACGCCGCTCGTCGCCCTCCCCCGTCTGACCGAGCAGGAAAAGCTGCACGGACGGCTGCTCCTCAAACTTGAATTTTTCAACCCACTCGGCTCTGTCAAAGACCGTATCGGCGTTGCCATGCTGCGGGATGCAGAAACACGGGGCCTCATTACACCAGGCCGCACCGTTCTTATTGAACCAACCTCCGGCAATACAGGCATTTCCCTTGCTTTTGCCGCCGTGGCGCTGGGCTACCGCCTGATCGTCACCATGCCGGAAAGTGCCTCTACCGAGCGTCGGAAGATGCTGCGCCTGATGGGTGCAACAACAGAGCTTACTCCCGCCAATGATGGCATGGCTGGCGCCATCCGCCGCGCGGAAGAACTGATGGAAACACTTCCGGACGCCTGGATGCCGAGCCAGTTCGAGAACGATGCCAACCCTGCTGTTCATGAGCAGACTACAGCGCTCGAAATCTGGAATGATACCGCCGGGCAGGTGGACATGGTTGTCGCCGGTCTTGGCACAGGTGGCACTGCGTCAGGCATTGCGCACGGGCTGAAGAAATTCAGCAAAGCCATCAAGGTCATTGGTGTGGAACCCCGGGAAAGTGCGGTTCTGCATGGCGACGAACCAGGCCCACATGGCATTCAGGGCATTGGACCCGGTTTCCAACCGGACACTCTGGATCTACGCGCGCTCGACAGCGTCATTGAAGTTTCGGAGCAGGAATCTCTGACAACGGCCCGGCTCTGCGCTGCTGTAGAAGGCATTCCCATTGGGATTTCTTCTGGGGCAGCCCTTTATGCAGGGATGTCGCTGGCCAAGAAGGCATCAAGCCGTGGCAAGACCATTGTGGTGATCGCGCCGTCCTTTGCGGAGCGTTATCTCTCGACACAGCTCTTCGACGGACTGTCTTAATAACATTATAATATAGTTATTTTATTTAATACTGATCTATGTTCGTTATTAATCCAGACATTCAATCCTGATCGGGAATCGTCTTCCGGTCAGGCTTCTGGAGATCACGGGCATGAATCTTTTTTCCGGCCGCGCTACCGCTCTGGACCTTACTGCAAGTGCTCGCGCGCTTTCTTTCCAGCGCTCTTCCGAAGAAACGGTTCTTGCCGCTGAATTTCACCGCATCAAAGAACACTTCACGCCGCTTCTCGTGCCCGGACTTTTCAATTCCGGCCCACATCACTGGCAGACCCGGTGGGAAAGCGCCTTTGGCCTCACGCGTCTGCACCAGACGGATTGGGAAAACCCGGAACCCGAAGATTGGGACGCAACACTGACGGCTGCAATCCAGCAGGCTGAAAAGCCCGTTCTTCTGATTGCACACAGTCTGGGGGCTGTTCTGACTTCCCGTTGGCTTGCACACCATGAGACATCCCGCATCGCGGGAGCATTTCTTGTGGCGCCCGCGGATATCGAACACACGGCACACCCGGAGGCTGCCCGAATCCGCGATTTCGCGCCCTTGCCAGAAGCCCCATCACCTGTTCCGATGGCCCTGATGGCCAGCCGGAATGATCCATGGCTTTCCAGCGACCGTGCTCGAACCCTTGCCAATCACTGGCACGCAGAGTTTACGGATGCAGGCCTCACCGGGCATGTCGGCAGCGATGACTTTCTGGGTCTTTGGAGCCACGGTGCAAAGACCCTTGTGTCCTTCGTTCAACGCCGCCTTCAGACGTCCTAGGAGCGCTTTGCTTCAGGCTTCCAGCGATTGAGAAGAAGGGAATTACTCACAACCGAGACCGAACTCATCGCCATGGCGGCCCCCGCGACAATCGGGTTCAACATTCCTAAAGCCGCCAAAGGCAGACCCAGAAGATTGTAGATGAACGCGAAGAAGAGATTCTGGCGGATCTTGGAAAGCGTCGCACGAGACAGGGAAATCGCATCCAGAACGCTCGTCAGTTCGCTTTTCATGAGCACGACATCCGCCGTATCAAGCGCAACAGCCGATCCAGCCCCAATTGCAAAACCAACATCCGCAGCAGCCAGCGCCGGCGCATCATTGACGCCATCCCCGACCATCCCGACAACTCGCCCCTCAGCCCGGTAGCGCGCCACGCCTTCCGCCTTATGCTGCGGCAGGACACCGGCCAGATAATCATCCACACCGACCTGCCGCGCCACAACTGAGGCGGTCCGCTCATTATCGCCCGTCAGCATGACAACCTTGATGCCACGCGCCTTGAGAGCCGCAACCGTCGAAGCGGCATCCGGGCGCAGATTGTCTCCCAGAGCCAGAATCCCCAGAAGCCGCCCGCCTGTCGCCACTGCAATAACCGTCTGTCCTTCGCTTTCCAAAGCATCTACAGGCAGGGTCGTCAGGTCATATCCGGCATCAGTGAGATAGCGAGGCGATCCAAGAAGCGCAGGCTCGCCTTCAAGCTGGGCTTCGACGCCAAGACCCAGAATGGCCTTGAACCCATCCACGCTCAGAACCGTCGCATGATGCGCCATTCCATAATCAACAATCGCGCGGGCAAGCGGATGTTCTGAGTTCTGTTCCAGAGACGTTGCCACAGCGAGAAGTCGATCCATGGAAACGCCAGATACCGGATGCAGACAGGTCACACTGGGTCGTCCCTGCGTAAGGGTCCCCGTCTTGTCGAGAATGATCGTCGACAGTTTTTCCGCACGTTCAAGTGCATCAGCATTCCGGAACAGAATCCCATTCTGCGCCCCACGGCCAGTTCCGACCATGATGGCTGTCGGGGTCGCAAGCCCCAGCGAGCAGGGACAGGCAATGACCAACACGGACACTGCTGAAACTAGACTCCACGTCGCAGACCCCGTCACAAGCCAGCCGATCAGGAACGTCACAACAGCAAACGCCACGACGGCCGGAACAAATATCCCGGACACACGATCCGCAAGCCGCTGCACATTGGCTTTCGACCCCTGCGCCTGCTCGACCATACGCACAATCCGCGCGAGTGCCGTATCAGACCCAACGCCTGTCGCTTTGACCTTCAGGACCCCATTTGCATTGATCGTGCCGCCAAAGACGTCACTTCCGGTCTGCTTCAGAGCAGGGACACTTTCACCGGTCAGCATAGCTTCGTTGACGTCCGAAGAACCGTCCAGAACGGTTCCATCCACCGGGATACTCTCACCGGGCCGGACGACAAAGACGTCCCCGACATGCATATCCGCCACGGCCCGATCAACCACAACGCCATCACGTTCTACATGCGCAGTCTGTGGCTGAAGCTGAAGCAGGCTTTCAATCCCTGCGCTCGTGCGCACCTTAGCGCGTGTTTCCATCAGCTTACCCAGCGAAATCAGGGTAATGATCGCGCCACTCGCTTCAAAATAGACCGGCTGATCCAGACGGAACAGGACGACAATCGCGCTAAACAGATACGCGATGCTTGTGCCGAGAACGACCAGCACATCCATATTCGCCGATCCGCCACGCACGGCATTCCAGGCCCGGCGATACAGATGCGCTCCGCAGACAAACTGCACCAGTGTGGCACTGGCAAACTGCACGGCCACCGGCACGATTTCCATCCGCCCCAGCAGCATCCCGAACATTTCAACGAAGAGCGGCAGAGCCAGAATAAACGTCAGCAGGAAGCGGTTACGCTCTTTCCGCCAGACGGCCTCACGCTTTGCTTTCGGATCTTCTCGCTGACAGTCATCAAGGCGCGTCGCACCGAAGCCAGCCTTCGTAATCTTACCCGCCAGATCTTCGGGCGTGACGATGCCGGGAATGTAGGTCACATGGGCACGTTCAGCCGCATAATTCACGCTTCCCTGCACGGAAGGCGTGCGGTTCAGCACTTTTTCGATCCGCGCGGCACAGGCCGCACAGGTCATGCCGGTAATCGCGAAATCCACACTCTGTTCTTCAACGGAGAACCCGGCTTTACGGACCGCAGCGACAACAGTCCCAACGTTTGCTTCCGGCCCATCCAGATCAACCTGAGCCCGCTCGGAAGCAAAGTTTACGGTCGCATGAACGCCGCTCTGCCGGTTCAGCACCTTTTCGATCCGGGCAGCGCAAGCTGCACATGTCATCCCGCCAACTGGGAAACTGACCGTTTGTGACATCTGAACATCTCCTGAGCTGGCGAGAGTCGCAAAACCGGGCGGCTCCGGAAAACGAAAGGGAATATACCCCCATATGGTATTATGAAAGAACCTGAATCGTCATACCTTGGGTAGAAAGAATGGCCTCGTGGTCATGAAAGCGCTTCAGGCCTGAATGATGTGCCACACTAATGAGGGTCACCTCCGGCAGAAGCGCAAGAAGGCGCGTATAAAGAAGCGCCTCATTGTCTTTATCGAGCGCCGATGTCGCTTCATCCAGAAAGAGCGTTGCGGGCCTTGCCAGAAAGACACGGGCAAATGCCAAACGCTGCTGTTCGCCGGGAGAAAGCACGTCGCCCCATGCGGCGTCATGATCCAACTTTGACACCAGCGTTCCCAGATTGGCCGCTTCGAGAGCCGCCTCGCATGCACCCTGTTCATACCGATCAGACGTCGCAGGATAACTAAGGGCCTGCCGAAGCGTCCCCGTTGGAACATAACTTCGCTGCGGCAGGAACATGGCATCCCGCATGTTGAAGGAAACACTTCCGGACCCGCAGGTCCAAAGCCCCGCCAACGCCCGCAGAAGTGTACTTTTCCCGGCTCCGGACGCACCAGCAATCATCAAGCGCACGCCATTTGGGATGGTCAGATCTCCAATCGTCGCAATCCGCGATCCATCGGCGCGATCAAGAACCAGATTCCTGATCTCGATTTGCCCCTGCTCCACCGGTGTACGGACAATCCCACCTTCTGGGCGGCCCGTCACAACACGCTCGAATTCACTCAGACGTTGAAGGATGGAGCGTAGCGTGGCCAGATCCGTGTAGTTTTCGATGAACCATTGCAGGCTTCGGCGCACATTCATGAAGGCTGAATTGATCCGGGAGTATAGACCAAACGTCAACGCATGCGCCAACAGCTTCGGGATCAGCAAAGCCCACAGAACAATGTTGATCCCGCCCGTATAAAGCTCGACCACGGTATTGGCGCGCCATGTGTAGGCCATCACGCTGCGCCAGTTGGTGGCGATCCGATGCAGACATTCCGAAAGCCGGAAGTGTTCGGCGCCCTCACCGCCATAAAAAGCAATCTGTTCCGAATTACGTCGCACATCCAGCAGAGCTGCACGCAGATCGGCATCATAATGCTGCTGGCGATAATTGGCACTGACGAGCGGGCCACCTGCTTTTTCCAGAACCAGAGAAATGAGCAGAATGGAAATTGTCGTCCCGAAAAACATGTAGCCCGGAATGACGATGTGCCAACCGTGCCAGACAAAGGACAACGTGCCACCAATCGTCCAGAGGACAACCGCAAACGATAGAAAGGTCGTCACCGCCTGAATGGCGTCCAGGCCCAGGCGCAACGTCCAGACTGACATTTGCGCCAGATCATCCGCGATACGCTGATCAGGGTTATCGGCCCGATTTTCTCCGTGCTCCAGATGATAATACGCATCATCGGACAGGTATTTTCGCAAATAAACCCGCGTATTCCACAGCCGCCAGCGCATGGAGAGAACCTGCGTCATATATTGCTGGATGACACGCATCCCCGCACTCAACCCCATCATCACGACATAAATGGGAATGAGCGCAATGCAGGCAGCAACTTTATACGCGAACATCGTATCGAAAAACGTCTGGTCCCATTTTCCGAACCAGACAGCGACCTGCACATCCAGAAACGACAGACCGATAATTCCCACCAGAAGTCCCAGTGCTTTCCAGCGATCTTCTGATCGCCAGTAGGGGAGGAGAACTTTCCAGTCCGAAAGGGAATGCGGGGGTGTCGGGTCTTCAGTACGTGCCACGAAGCGTTGCCATGAAACTGCGGGGAGCCGCTGGAAAATTGAGCTGCCAGACGCCACTGGCGCGCTCGTAATAATAGCGATTGGTCAGGTTATAGGCGTTGAGCTGAAGTTTCAGATGCTTGTTGAAGCGGTATCCGATAACGCTGTCGAGCGTCATATATCCGCCTTGAACCGTCGTCGCATAACTGCCGCGAAGATTGCTGTACGCATCCAGCCCAACCCCAAAACTCAGCCCTTTCAAGCGCCCCTGCTGTGCATTGTAATGCACCCAGGATTTGAACATGTGACGCGGTGAGAAAACGCCCCCGAAATCGGAAACTTTCGGGTTGGAAACCTTGGTATCCAGATATGTGTACCCGATGGACACATCGAGACCTGGCATGATCTGCCCATCAATCTGCGCTTCCCAGCCCTGCCGGCGAATGGGGCCAGTCGTGATATAGAAGCTCGTATGAGCCGGGTCCTGAACGGGTTGATTGACACTTTCCATCCGGAAAAGCGCAGTCGAAAAATTCAGGCGACCATGAAAATACTCGCCCTTAAAGCCAGTCTCGACTTGATTTCCCTGCTGGGGCGTCAGACCCTCCCCGTTGTAAGTCAGCCGCCCGACAGAGGGCGTGAAAATGCTGGCATAGCTGGCGTACCAGGAAAGGTTAGGCGTGATCTGATAGACCGTTCCCAGATAGGGCGTGAGCTGACCGTGAATATTGGCCGTCGTCTTCCATGGCCCTTCTAGGGAAGGGCTGGCATCCCGCGTCTTTTCGGAAAACCGCGACATACGCCCGCCAAGGATCAATGACAGGTGACGGATCACTTCAAGCCGGAGTTGTCCGTAGAAACCCCACTGATACGCGTTGTCATCCGTTCCTTCCGCACCATCGGCCGCATTGTAGGTAATGCTGCCAGCAGCCGGCTTCTTCACGACTGCCGTGTTGTTGATGCTGACATCGGAATACACTGCATCGGACGTGACCGCACCATAAGCCACATGCGTATCATAAGAATTGTAGTTAAAGCCCAGAAGCACATGATGCGTCCGGTGTAAAAGCCGGAAGCTGCCTGTTGTGTAAATATCAGCCGAGCGGGACGTATTCGTTCCACGATATGGAAAATTGCCGACATCTTCGTAGGTTAGCTTACCAGTCTGTGCATTGATCGGGGTCCAGGGCTCATTATAGAGCGTGTTGTAACTCTGGTCGTAGAAAGTCCCACGCGCTGTGACCGTCCAGTCACCCCAGAGCTTCTGCGTCAGAGACGCAATCGTCTGCTGGGTCATGTAATCACTATATCCCCAGGGCTGAGTCGGGTTCGCATCTCGGCCGCCATACCAGAGCGTTTGTGTCGTTGTGACAGGCAACCCGTAATACGGCGCATCAATATTCTGCTTCTGCGCCGTATGGGACACCAGAAACATGGTGGACGGCGTGATGTCCCATTCCAGAACGCCATAAGCCTGCCAGCTTCTATTATGGGCGTATTTGTAGAAGTAATCGTTATCCTGAAAGAGATCGGCCGTACGGAATCGCAGTGTTTTGGAGCGATTAAGCGGAACGGTCAGGTCCACATCCGCACGATAGTTATTGAAGCTTCCCACGGTGGCATTCCCACTCGCGGCAAAATCTTTTCCGGGTTTTTTCGTGACCTGATTGACCACGCCCCCAGCGCCACCGGCTCCTTGCAGCAGACCAGCAGACCCGCGCATGACTTCAATCCTGTCATACATCGAGAGATCAAAACTCGCGTTGTTCAGCGTTCCCGCCGCATTGGGCGTTCCATCAATCGACGTTGTGAGCTGATAGCCCCGTGAATAAAAATTGCTATTGGCCGTTGATCCCGGCAGCACGCGGATCCCGTTGATCTGACGCATGGCGTCCATCATCGTCAGCATGTTGGAATCTTCCATGCGCTGCTGTGTGATCACGGAAATCGAGTGCGGAATATCCTTTAGAGCAACAGGCGTTTTCCCCCAGGCTTCCACAGCCGGGGCGGTGTAGGACCGGGACGTCCCATAGACATGCAGATTTTCAGTGCTTCCATCCACGACGGAACCCTCATCACCGTTCAACGAGGGCGTGGGTGCCGAAGTCTGAGAGAGTGCAGTGGAGGCTACGGTCTTCCGGCACGTCTGCGCAATTTTGGCGCCCGTTCCCTGAACAGCATGGCAGCGGGACACTTTTTGACGGCTTTTTTCCCCCAGTTCTGAAGCGCGTACATCAGGGGCACCACCCATCATCAAGGTTCCGCAGATGAGGGCGGAGCTGGAAACGGAGAAAAAAGAGGAACGCCGAAAGGTGTTCGCGCCATGGTGCGTCATGAAACCTGCCCAGGAACTATAAGACTGCCGCATGATCTGTTTCACTTTAAGAATATTATTCTGCGGCATGACACCCGGCACTGGTTTCGCATATTGAGCCGGATGCTGTGTATCGTGTGCCCTCAGGAATGAGAAGGCAGGCGTACGCTATGGAACTGCATCAAAGCCTGTCTCTTCAATTGCTTCCCGCAAGATTGGCACTGCGGTGACGGCTGGATCATAGGCAATCGTGACCTGCCCTCCGTCCAGAACAACTGCCACAGCAGAGACACCCTCGAGACGTTCCAGTGCCTCGCGCAGACGCTTTGCACAGCCTTCACAGGACATTCCCTCAACTGTCAGATGTGCCGTCTGCGTCATGGCCCTGTTCACCTTCTTTCCAAAGATCCTTGGAATACCGCGATTCCCATATACCCCGTTTGGGTATCTTCTTTTCCCCTAAGCAATTTGAGCGGGCATTTGAAATTAAAATCGCTAATGGAACGAATTAAAATTGCCGTACGTACCGGGGGTGTCTATCAGAGCAACCTTCCCGCCGTGCCAATGCCTACACCTCATTTGAAATCGCTCTTCCATTTATTCCCTGCCCCGGTATAGGATCGAGCCGCAAAGCAGACAGAAGAAATCCATCTGTCTGGAACAGGGATCTGAGATGCTCGGAGCGCATACCCGGAGATGGCTTGGCCTGATCGCCTGTCTGCTGATGCAGATCGGACTGATGGCTGGCGCATTCCCGCCACATGCTGCAACCCGAGTCAACGTCATGACCATGGATCACTGTGCATCCATGGCACAGCATGCTTCTGTCAGTTGTGCCCAGCATGACATGCAGGCCATGATGTCAGAGGCTTCGTCCCATCATCATGACAGTCACGGGCAAGGCTGCTGCCATATTCATGCGTCATCGGCAGAACCCGCTCTGGCGCTCGGACATCTGACGCCGCTTTCTACTCAGATCGCCATTTCCGGGCGTTTCGTTCAGACCGGCCATCCGTCCCTGTCTGGAACAGACTGGATTCCGACGCCCCCTCCCCCCAAATCGCAGCTGTCCTGAAACGTCCCGATCCGTAGGGGCTCGGGCCACGCGTGGTCCGAACACACTCCGGTTTTCCTGCACCGTTTCCCGGTTTTCAGCACATGCACAGTTTTTCCAGCCACGCGCGCGGCCTGACGCGTCGTCGCTTCGTCACAAGCCTCGGTGCCGGCGCCTGCCTGAGCGCCCTGCCTCAACAGGCAAAAGCAGAAGGCCATGCGTCTTCCGGCTGCCTGCCCGCAATGCCGTCCAATACATGGGACTTGAAAGTCAGCCGAACGCATGTGTCTCTGGATGGAAAGTCCATGCATGCGCCCAGCATTGGCGGCACCGTCCCCGGCCCCATCCTGCGATGGAAACAGGGCGAGACTGTCACTCTGAACGTCCGGAATACGCTGGATGAAACAACATCCATTCACTGGCACGGCATCCGGGTACCATCTGAGATGGATGGTGTGCCCGGCCTGAGCTTTGCCGGCATCCCGCCCGGCGAAACCTTCACCTATCGCTTTCGCCTGCATCAGAGCGGCACATACTGGTATCATAGCCATTCCAACATGCAGGAAGCGATGGGCCTGTATGGCGCAATCGTCATTGACCCGATCCGGCCTGACCCAAATGCCTGTGACCGGGATTATGTCATCTTCCTGGGTGAATGGACCGATGTCATGCCCCATGACATCGTGAACAATCTCAAGATGCAGGATGACTATTACGTCTTCCGTCAGCGAACGGCTGCCTCCTTCCCAAAGGAAGCCCATGAAGCCGGAAGTGCCATGGCTGCCCTGAAAGACAGGCTCGCCTGGTCCCGGATGAACATGGCCGCGACCGATATCGCGGATGTCTCCGGTGCTATCTACACCTATACGCTCAACGGCCATGCCCCGGACATGAACTGGAACGGCCTGTTCCAGCCCGGCGAGCGCGTGCGTCTGCGGTTCATCAATGGCGCCACCATGACGCTGTTTGACGTCCGTATTCCGGGTCTCGAAATGCTTGTCGTTCAGGCGGACGGGAACGACGTGGAGCCGGTTCGGGTCGATGAATTCCGGATCGGGGTAGCTGAAACCTATGACGTCATCGTGCAGCCAAAGGAAGACCGCGCTTACACAATCTTTGCCCAAAGCGAGGACCGCACAGGCTTTGCCCGCGGAACACTGGCCCCTCGCATCGGCATGAGCGGCCTGATCCCGCCCATGGACCCCCGCCCCGTCCGCACCATGGTGGATATGGGCATGGGAGACATGAAGCCGGGGGAAAGCATGGATCACATGTCCATGTCCGGCATGGACATGAAGGGGATGGACCACATGCACATGGCAGGCATGGACATGGACCATATGGGGCACATGGCCATGCCGAAAATGGAAGTGGACGATCCGGGGCCACCTCCCCTCAACGTAGAGAGCCAGAACGTCGCCATGATACCCATGGACCGAACGGGCAGCCCAGGGGACGGACTGGAGAATAACGGCCGTCGTGTCCTGAACTATAAACAGCTTCGTGCCACACGGCCCGGCGCAGACCCGCGCCCACCCTCACGGGAAATCATCCTGCACCTGACCGGCAACATGGAGCGCTATATCTGGGGCTTTAACGGCCGAAAATTTTCTGAATCCGGGCCGATCAAACTGAAGAAGGGCGAACGTGTTCGCTTCACATTGATCAATGACACGATGATGGAACACCCGATCCATCTGCATGGTCTGTGGAGCGAACTGGAAAACGGGCAGGGAGACTATCGCCCCTACAAACACACCATCATTTCCCAGCCCGGCTCCCGCATGAGCTATCTTGTTACGGCAGATGTCCCCGGCATGTGGGCCTATCACTGCCATCTGCTGTATCACATGGATCTCGGCATGTTCCGCACCGTGGTGGTGTCATGAAGGCCGCGTTGGCAACAGCGCTATTCCTTGTGGGGACTGGGACAGCGCATGCGGAAGACAGCCCGCAATATCACGCCGCAGACGCTCCCGTTCCGGGCGCCGTCACGCATCTGGGCAACATCATGCCCGTCATGATGGACCAGAGCAGTTGGTTCCACGGCATTCTGGAGCAGGCCGAAGGGCGTTACGCGCCATCCGGAACCGATTTCCGCTGGGATGGCGAAGTCTGGTACGGCACGGATTACGACCGACTCTGGATCAAGTCCGAAGGGACCTTGGAAAAAGGGCGCCTGAGCGACGGCCAGCAGGACATTCTCTACAGCCGTGCCATCTCGACATACTGGAACCTTCAGGGCGGCGTGCGCGTCGATCTGGATGATGGTCCGACACGGACCTGGGGCGCCTTCGGTATTCAGGGGCTCGCCCTTTATCAGTCCGAGTTTCAGGCCACAGGCTATGTCAGCGATCGGGGACGGTTTGGCGCGCGCGTCGAGGGATCTTACGACTTTCTGCTGACCAACCGCCTCATCCTTCAGCCGCAGGCCGAATTTAACCTTTACACAAAGTCAGACCCGTCTCGACTGGCAGGCGCTGGCCTGTCGGACGTGGATGCCGGACTACGGCTTCGCTACGAACTCTGGCGCAAATTCGCCCCTTATGTGGGCGTCACCTATTCCGGTCGTCTGACGCAGGCTCGCAGGATTGCGCGCGATCAGGGCGAAAAAACCGGCGCTGTCCGTTTCAGCCTGGGCATCAGAAGCTGGTTTTAATGTTCACATCTCTCAGGAGTTTTCATCATGACAAAAACCCTTTCTGCTCTTGCAGTCCTGCTATTTGCAACCGCAGCCCATGCTGCCCCGGCACCAATGCCTAAGCAGCTCTCAACAACGCCGGTTGACCCGCTTGCAGGCCTGAACATGGATCAGCAGATGGAACTGTGCGATCGCCTTGAAACACTCAAAAAGGATAACAAACCACTCTCGCCGAAGATGCAGCAGCAGCTTAAAGCCTGTCAGAGCATGAGCATGGAGTCCGCACCCGAGGCGGCCCCCGACGCCACACAGGAGCGTTAAATCTTCTCTCAAAGAAGAAGAGGCGTCAGCGCATCATCCGGCGTACGACCTGCAAAAGCTCGTCAATCGCCTCTTCGCCCCCGTCCTCCTGCACGGCCTTTCTGACGCATCCATTGGCATGCGTGGACAGAATCTGGATGGACACACCATCCAGTGCAGACTTGATGGCCGAAATCTGAGTCAGAATATCCACACAGTAGCGGTCATCCTGAATCATGTTCAGAACGCCACCAACCTGTCCCTCAATTCGGCGAATACGGTTCAGCAGTGCCTTTTTTTGGGGCTGTTCGACGCGCTTTTCGCCAGATGTCTCAATAGTGGCACAGTGAGCACAGCCTTCTGTCGGAAATTCATCGTCGTTTGTTGTTACAATACTCATGGAACACAGCTCCTCTGCAGTCAGGCAGAAGCGTGCATAGCACCCCTGTGTTCCTTACGGCCATGCTGGAAAAGACAACGCGCCGGTGACTTCACATGGGACCCTCTCCTTTCCTATTGAAAAAATGGGAGAAAAAGCGCTCCGATCTTAAAAAGGAAGATGTGGATGCAATTAATTCTCATCTCTCTCTTCCCGCTTTTGCCCGATGAGCCTATCTAGAGTGCAGCCAGACGCTTCTGAAGGGCGCTGGTACGCACTGGGATATGAAGCTGATGTGGTATCTGGATACGCTCCCCAAGGGGAATTACGCCATTATTGATCGGGTTGAAGAGCGGACTGCGGCTGATCCGATCAGTGCGCGCCTGTGTGAACTTGGCTTTGTCCCTGGCGAAAGTGTCAAAATCGTCGCGACCGGGCCGGTCGGCGCAGATCCTATTGCTGTCACTCTCGGAACCTCCCGCTTTGCCCTTCGTAAAGGGGAAGCCGCCCGGATCGTTCTCCGACGACCCGTCTGACACGTACCATGGCCTCTCCGACACCGTCGCTTCAGGCAGACTCCACGCTGCACATCGCGTTGGTAGGAAATCCCAACTGCGGCAAGACTTCACTGTTCAACCAGTTAACTGGCAGCCGCCAGAAAGTCGCGAACTATGCGGGTGTGACGGTCGAACGGAAAGAAGGGTTCTTCTCCACCCCGCAAGGCCGTTCCGTCCGTGTTCTGGACCTTCCGGGAGCCTACAGCCTTTCCTCGACCAGCCCTGATGAAGATGTCACGCGAGATGTCTGCCTTGGTCGGCATCGTACGGAAACACGCCCCCAGCTTCTGATTGGCGTTGTCTCTGCGACCAATCTTCGTCTGCATCTCCGCTTCCTGCTGGAACTCCGCAGCCTCGGTGTTCCCATCATTGTTGCCCTCAACATGATGGACGAGGCCAAGCGCAGTGGGATGACCATCGATGTCGCAGGCCTTGAGCGCGATTTGGGTATGCCCATCGTGCCTGTCATCAGCCTGCACAAACAGGGCGTTCATCCACTCCTGGAAGCCCTGGATCGCCCTGTCCCGCCTCCGCCGGCTCCTTTGCCCGACGGAACGGATATTCATGCTGAGGTGCGGCGACTGATCCAGACCTACGTCACAGATCGCTCTGCCGGTCAGGAAAGGCTCGTTGATCGTCTTGACCGCTGGTTCCTGCATCCTGTCTGGGGGCCGGTCATTCTGCTCGTTGTCCTGTTCGTCATGTTCCAAACCGTTTTTGCATGGGCTCAGCCGCTCATGGACGCTTTGGAAGGCGGCATCACCATGTTGGGCGAACTACTCCTCAGGCCATTGCCTGATGGGGTTCTGAAAAGCCTTCTGGCCGATGGCGTCATTGCTGGTGCAGGCATGGTTATCGTTTTTCTGCCACAGATCCTGATCCTCTTCCTCTGGATTCTGGCGCTGGAGGAATCTGGCTACCTGCCCCGTGCCGCATTTCTACTTGACCGCCTGATGGCTCTTGCCGGGTTGAGCGGACGCTCTTTCATTCCCCTGCTGTCGAGCTTTGCCTGCGCCATTCCCGGCATTATGGCGGCCCGAACCATTCAGAACCCGCGTGACCGGCTGGTGACGATCCTGATCGCTCCATTGATGACATGTTCGGCACGTCTGCCGGTTTATACGCTTCTGATCGGAGCCTTCATTCCGCATAAAACAGTTCTGGGCGTCTTTGGACTTCAGGGACTGGTCCTGTTCGCGCTGTATGCCGTCGCCATTGTGAGCGGTGTGATCGCAGCCCGTATCATGACGCGTGGCGTCAAATCTGAAGAGCATCCGCTGCTTCTGGAACTGCCGCCCTACCGTCGCCCGAACCTGAAAAGTCTGGCGTTAGGGCTCTGGCAGCGCGCGGTCATGTTCCTGTCGCGCGTTGGAACAATCATCGTTTCGCTGAATGTTCTGCTCTGGGGACTGTCCAGCTTTCCGCTTCCCCCGCAAGGGGCTACGGGCGCAGCCATTGATTACAGTCTGGCTGGACGGATTGGCCATCTGATGCTGACAATTTTCGCCCCAATCGGTTTCAACTGGCAGATCTGCGTATCGCTCATTCCGGGCCTAGTGGCCCGTGAAGTTGCGGTGAGCGCGCTGGCGACCGTTTATGCTCTTGGCGTCAGCGAAGATGCAGCTCCCGAAAAGCTTCTTCCCCTCCTGTCCAGCCAATGGAGCATTGCAACTGCATTGTCGCTTCTGGCGTGGTATGTTTACGCACCCCAGTGCATTTCCACCCTGGCTGTCATGCGCCGGGAAACGCGATCGATGAAGATCGTTCTAGGTGCAACCGCCTATCTTTTCGGATTGGCATATTTCGCCGCATTCGTCGTTTACCATCTGACCAAAGCCATCACAGGAGAAGCCTGATGATCGAGACTGTCATTGCCGTGCTGCTGGTCTCTCTTGCAGCGCTTTACTGGTACACACGCCTTTTCCCGGCAGGGTGGGGAAAGCTGAAGCTTTCCATGGGCCTCCAAAGCCCAATCCCGGCCAAGGCACCGTCCAAAGGCTGTGATAACTGTTCTGCCTGTAGCGGAAAATCCGGCGGCTGCCACTGAAATCGAACCCTAGAACAGTCTTTGTACTTTTCTGGACAGACGCGATGCGCTCAGTGAACCGCCAGCGTGCCAAGTATGCCTTTTCATAGAAGCCGCAGCGCGAGAGCAGATAGCCAAATTCCGGCTATCTGCTTTATCGTAACCTCAGAAATCTGACTTTTCTTGGCTAGAAATAAATTTCTGGGATCTATCTCAGAGGTCCACCCGCAGTCGGCCACCAACCATTCGAGGCGTTCCCGGGATTCCAAAAATTCCGTTCAGTCCTGTCTGACGTGTCACATCATAATGACGGTCCAGAACGTTGTTCGCATAGGCTGAGACAGACCATTTTCCGCTTTTCGGCGCAAAGGTCAGACCGACATTCATCAGGAAATATGCGGGCATCCGGTAGAGGTTGTTCCCGGGAACATCGACCTGAGACCCGCGATAGCTGTAGTCGATGTAAGGCGTAAGCGTCCAATGTGCATCCAGCTTCGCCTTGTAGGAGGCCGATCCTTCCAGGGTCAGCTTGGGAATACCCATATCAACGCCAGCATAACTGCGATAAAGCGCCATCAGCTTGCCGGTCTTGACGTAGGTTGCCGCCACAGCGGTTGTATCAATTGCGCTGTAGTCCTCATAATTCCCGCGCTCATAACCAAAGTGCTGATGCAGCAACAGCCCTGGGATCGGGTTGGCATCAATGCCCAGTTCCACGCCCCAGATCCGGCTCTTGGGAATATTCACATATTGCCCGACCACACCGTAGTTCGGCACCACGGCCAGCCCCGCAACCTGCTGACCGTGATAGTCATACCAGAACGCATTGCTATTCACGCGCAGCTTGTGATTCCAGTAGTCGGACTTGAAACCAACCTCATAAGCCAGCAGAGACTCAGGTTTAGTGGGAGTGAGCTGCGAGGCCACAACCGTATTGTTGGCTGTAAATCCGCCTGGCTTGAAGCCTTTCCGAATTGAACCATACAATATCAGGTTGTCGAGCGCCTGATATTCAAGTCCGCCCATCCCGGCAAACTGGTTTGTCAGAGCGCCACGCCGCCCATAATGGGTGTCATACGGGGTCGGATACACAGCCGTATTATAGCGCATCGTCTGCATGTTATAGAGGTCACGGTCGTCGGACTCATGCGTAATTCCGGCCAGCACGTGCAGCCGTTTCGTAACCGTGAAACGCACATGGCCATACTGGCTGAATGCCTGCTGGTCCTGGTTATAACTCGTGCGCTGGATGTAAGGCCGTGAGCCCGAACCGGTATAATCGTTGTAAATCACTGAATGCATCTGCGTGCGGTCATAGTACATGCCCACATCCCATTGCAGCCAGTCATGCGGATTGTGGGATGCCAGCTTCACCTCCTGTGAGAACAGATTGGCATCCGTATTGACGTCATCATCGTAGATTGCGTAGCGCGTGCCATCCAGATCCATCAGATTATGCACATACATCTGCTGAAACGCGGTAATCGTGCTCAGATCAGCAAACCCTAGAGACCGGGTAAAATTGATACCCGCCCCCCAGAAAGTGTTGTTATAGGACGGCTTGGTGCCTGCCGAATTCCCCGTGAGCTTCAGAAATGCCGGCGTAAAGCCCCAGCCCGTTTTCAGATTGTCCTGATAGGCAGGTGTATTGCGTGCCAGATCCTGGACATTGAAGGCGCCCATCGCCTGTGAATTATCCTGCATCCAGTTGCCACTGAAGACGATGTTCGTCTTGTCATCCGGCTGCCACGCAATCTTGGCACGAAGACCACCTTTGTTGGCGTTTCCCAGGGATTGCCCGGTATTGATGTTCTTCTGAAAGCCACCTCCCTGCTGTGTGAAACCGGCGATACGATACTGGACGTTGGATGACAGCGGCCCGGACACATAGAGATTGGTAATGCTGCGATTATACGTCGCGATGTCTTCGGATGCGCCGTAATGAAAGGTCTTCGTCGGATCCGCCGTCTTGATATTGATTTCACCTGCGGTGACCGTCTGACCATGCGTAAAACCCGACGGACCAGTGTTCACATCCACGCCGGACATATCGAACATCGCCGCACCGGCCATATATCCGATGGGGAGCGCTACGCCGTCCACGTATGTCATCACCGATGGGGTGTTATTGGCCGTAAAATCGTTCAGCCCCACACCGCGCAACGTGAAGTTTACCGCAGAACTTGAACCCTGCGGCTGCACAGTCAAATTAGGTGCCAGATTCATCAGCCCCTTTACATCTGTCACCTGATGTCGGGCGAGTTCAGTTGCATCAATATGGGTGACAGAAACACCCTGATGCTGTGTCGCCAGCGGTCCGAGGGCATTTTTTGTTCGATACACCCGGATTGATTCCGGATCGGAAGAGGGGTTTGCATGTCGAACGCCCGCTTGCGAAACCGCAGAAGAACCATGCGAAGTCGCTGCGCGACTGACAGCAGCACGCCCCTTCGTTCCATGCCCGCCCTTTCCCATCGTTGTGGCTGCAACTGCCGTCATTGGTAACGTCAGGACCAATGCGGTTGTACACAGAAGAATATTGTTTGATCGGAACATTTCAGGTCTCCCCGGAACAACACCGGCTATCAGAGGGTGTGGCAGCCATGCGAAGTGCATGATGGATTTCAGGGCGGGATCCGGACTTCATCAGTCCAGGCACCCCGCAAAATTCTGGAAACTCAGTACGTGCTTTCGATCTCTTCGAGAGAGCGGTTTACGGTCGACGGTCCAAAGACCAGAATGGACAATGCGCCGAAGAGAAGGATCAGAGCTGTCATGCCGAAGACCCCCGCAAATCCGGCCTTCGGATACAGCGCTCCAATCAGAAGTGGCGCAGCAATTGCCCCAATGCGACCGATTGCTGATGCACTTCCCATTCCCGTCGCACGAAGAGGTGTCGGGAAAATTTCAGGCGTGTAGGCATAAACCCCGGCGAACGTGCCGTTCATGAAAAATGACAGCAAAATTCCTGCAATCAGGATACCTGTCGATGACGACACAAACGCCATACTGGCAGCGCTGATCACGGCAGCACCCAGATACGTCATGATTGTCGTTTTTCTTCCGAAATATTCGTTACAGAAGCCAGCGCTGAAATAGCCGGGGATCTGCGCTACACAAATGGCAATAGAAAATCCGAAGCTATGCGTAATGGTGAAGCCACGTGCGATGAGCAGCGTCGGCAACCAGGAGAAAAACGCATAATAGCTGAACGTGACGGCCAGCCACAGAACCCAGCTCATCGCCGTGATACGCCATAGCTGGGCACGCCAGAGCCCTACGAATTGTCCCGCAAAAGATGTTTTAATGGATGGGACTGACTCAACTTCATAGGATGGCGATAGGACGCCAATGTTCTTTTCAATCTTGCAAAGAACAGCATGAGCAGCATCGCCTTGCCCGGTAGCCAGCAGCCATCGTGGGGATTCCGGCAACGCACGGCGCTACCACAACAGCATAACCACCGGACACGCCGTCAAACCTATTGCCCAACGCCATCCATTTTCCGATCCCGGCACCAGCGCGTAACCCAGCAAGGATGCAGCCACAAATCCAAATGAGAAAAACCCTGCCAGTGCGCCAGTGAAAATTCCGCGATATCGACGCGGTATAAATTCCGAAAGATAAGGAGCGATCATGGCAGATTCAGCGCCCGTTCCAATCCCAGCCAAAACGCGCGCCAGTACAAAACCATGCCAGGAAACACACAGCGCCGAGATAAGAGACCCAATGCAGTAGCAGGCAAGCGCCCACATCATGACAGAACGCCTTCCCCACCGGTCTGCGACCGCTCCGGCCGTCAAGGCGCCAATGAAATATCCAAAAAATGCTCCGCTCCCCAAGAGACCGAGCTGGGCCATGGACAGGCCCCATACATGCTGCAGGGCGGGCATGACGAACGCGAGAATGGCGCCATCAAGCCCGTCGAAGCAGTATCCTGCACCGCCGAGAAGCAGGAGCCTGTAGTGGAAGCTGGAGAATGGGAGACGCTCCAGTCGGTCTGCAATGGACATGTGTTTCTATCCCGGAACGATGTAGAGTGTTGAAGCGCAGTTCTGCCCGGTTACCCTGCACGCCCCGGAATATTCACGGCGACAGGGCAACACAGACGAACTTTGGCAAGGGGGCTTCGGTGTAGCGGAAAAGCGTTATCAGACGATCAGGTCTTCTTTTCTGTCGGGATATTTTGTGAGCACCTCGTACCCGGTTTCCGTCACCAGAACCGTGTCTGAGTGGCGATAACCACCTTTGCCTTTCAGATAGATGCCTGGCTCGATACTGAAGATCATGCCCGGCTGAATAACGTTGTCTTCGCCCAGCGCCAGGAACGGCGCTTCATGACTTGTCACGCCAAAACTATGTCCGGTGCGATGCAGGGGCGTCTCGTATCCTGCCGCATGAGCAATAGCCTGACAGGCCGCATCAATTTCCGAACCAATAGCGCCAGGTTTGAGCATGTCATACGCCTTGAGGCGCATTTCCATCATCGTATCGAAAGGTCGTTTTGTATCTTCGGGAATGCTGTTGAGGAAAAACGTCCGCTCGATTTCAGCGCCATAACCGTTGATCTTGCCAGCTACCAACCCCAGAAACGGGCCGCCTGACTCGCATGTTGCAGTCAGGCAGGAGAAGTTATGCGGATCATCCGTAAAGGCCGGTGGCTGAATGAGACCAGCCGCATGACTGGACATGACATTGTACTGCGGTGATTCCGTCAGGCAGCGCTGATAAAAGTAAGGCGTTACGTCGCCAATGGCATGAGCGACCATCACACCCGGCTGCACTTTCCCCAGCATCATTGCGAGTGCTTTTGTCATCACGTCACTTGTCCACGCAATCCGCGATATTTCATGCGCTGACTTGATCTCACGGATCTCGTCAATGATGTTCAGAAGCTTAATCGGGTTCCCGATCTGCGCTTGCAGATATGCTGGACAGGCGCCTTCAATCCCGACTGTTCCCTGTGTGGGCAGAGCGTCCGAAAACCGGTCAGACCAGCGTTTTCCGACAACTGCGGGAAACTCAGCATAGTCCAGAAGCGTCAAATCTCCGACCTTGTGACGCAGCACATGCGGGACTTCGAGAACCGGCACAACGAAGAACGTTTCCGTCATCGTCAGAACCAGAACGAACGGGCGTTCGTGCACAAAATTCGCGAAATTCGTCAGGTAATAGACATTATCCGGATCGAAAGAGACATAGGCGGTCAGGCCGGCCTGCTCCATCTTTTCACGAACCCGGCGATGACGTTCAGCGATCTCAGGCGCGGAAACCTGTGCGGCGGTGAGAGGCGGCATCGTCATGTTTGACCCTATCTGTCTGGAACCAGCGGCCTCCCCTCAGAGGATTGGATGCTGGTGAATCTATATAAAAGCAATACAACCTACTTGTTTTATGAGCGTCAAGAAAATTATTCTAAATCTGCAATGACCCTCTTCGGGAAAGACTGTTCGTGATCCGCCACGTCTTCAGGCCGGACGTGCTGCAATCCTTAAAAACTCCATGCGTGAAAACCGGCGCCACACTTCGAAAGAACGCGCCAGATTCTCCACAGGCACCCCACGGGCGCGCTCGACAGCCAAGCCTCGAAGCAATGCCGAATTGAGCAGCCGCAGTTCGACAAAGCGCGGATCTGGTGGTGCCATACGCTGCCCGGAAAGCCAGCGGGTCATAAACTGATCAATGCGCTCAAGGACGGGCGCCGTCACAGCTTCCAGATCAGGATCGCTCCGGCGTGCCAGCTCAATCTCCACTGTCGCCAGGAATTCCGGCCCGTCCGTAACCAGCCGCCACATCGTGTCCAGCATGGCATCTACACGCTGCTCAGGCGTGGCCTGCATACTTAGTGCCCGCCGATAGAGCCGCGCGCGCTTGAGGGCGTAATGGCGCAGAACTGTCGCCATAACCTGCGACTTGGTTGGAAAATGATGCTGCAATGCCCCAAGGCTGACATTTGCCGTCTTGGAAATGCGCTGGATGGTTGTGGCTGCGTACCCCTGAGTCTGCAACAGCATGACCGTCGCCTCCAGAATTTTGGCGCGCGTCGCAGCACTCCGATCAGCTTGGGTGCGCCGACGGGGCGGCAGGAGACTGGAAGGTGAAGGAGCGGTCATAGGCCTTAAGATCAGGGGATCTATCGAACAACACTTTCGATACGGCCCTGACTCTTACAGAAGCAGCCGCAGGTAGGGAATACTCAGCACCAGCACCGTCAGGGAACATCCAATCACAGTCTGGAGACAGTCACCTGGCCACCTGATACGCAATATGCGGGCAGTTCGCCCCTATCGACCCGTTTGTGATGTGCCCGACCTCACGACAAAGTCGAGCGTTGCTTTTCAGATGGATTGTGCAGACAACTTCGCTTTGGCCGGATTAGAAACGGGTCTCCCGGCCAAAGCGGATACAGGCTCTACAAAAGATCAGACAACCGCCATCAGTGCTGCATTACCACCCGCCGCCGTTGTGTTGGTGCTGCAAACCCGTTCCTGCACCAACCATTCCATCGGATAATGACCATGCTCGTCAGGGGTATGGAGGCATACGACTGGCCCATGATCAGACTGAAGCGCAGCCAGAACCTGTTTCCTGATCGCCTCGTCTCCGTTGCAAAGCGCAATATCACACTGGGCACTGCTTGATACCGGCAGGACATGCGACAGAAGCCCAACTGGCGGTGGTGGCAAACGACGCCATATTTCTGCGGGAATAGCGCAGACATTTCCTGCAGTCAGAGCGTCCGTGACCTGTTGGCACACGTCTTCAAGTGTTGGGCCAGCACAGAGAACTGTCCCACGCGCCGTCAATTTATAGACGTTTTCTTCGCCAACTGGCCCAGGAAGAGTGAGCTGAGCCCCTAGCAGCGTCCCGGCACTGGCTTTTGCCCGGAAGTCGGGAGCAATAGCCCGCAACCATTGGCCAGCGGCATTTAGGACAACAGGCAAATCCCGTCTGGAAAATGCTTTGATCTCCGGGCGCTGTGCGAGAAGACGACGCAGATAAAGCGGTCCGCCGGCCTTGGGGCCAGTTCCCGAAAGGCCGTGCCCTCCGAAAGGCTGAACACCGACCACAGCCCCCACAAGATTACGGTTGATATAGATATTGCCTGCGTCAGAGGACGCTTTCAGATCCTCGATTGTTCTGTCAATTCGCGAATGCACGCCGAATGTCAGGGCATATCCCGTGTCATGGATGTTTTTCATGACTTGCGGAAGTTCATCCCGCTGGTAGCGGACAACATGCAGAACCGGGCCGAAAACTTCACGCTGAAGAACGGCAAGGCTATCGATTTCAATCAGTGTCGGCGCGACGAACGTTCCGTTTTCACACTCTGCCTCAAGCGGTGATTGATGAATTCTGAAGCCTCGCGCACGCATCTCCTCGATATGACGCAGGATACCGGCCTGAGCCTCGGAACTGATCACCGGACCAACATCCGTTTCAGGCAGTGAGGGATCACCCGTGCGCAGTTCCTCCATGGCGCCCTTGAGCATGGTCAGAACACGATCTGCGCTATCGTCCTGAAGACACAGCACACGCAGAGCGCTACAGCGCTGGCCCGCGCTGTCAAAAGCGGACGACAGAACGTCTGCAACGACCTGCTCGGACAGCGCAGAACTGTCCACGACAAGTGCATTCTGCCCACCTGTTTCGGCAATCAGCGGAACGGGCGAACCATTCGGGTTCAGGCGTTGGGAAAGCTGCTTTTCGATCAGCTTGGCAACTTCCGTTGAGCCCGTAAACAGAACGCCCGTCACCCGTGGATCTGCGACCAGCGCTGCTCCAATGTCGCCTCCTCCCAGCACAAGCTGCACGACCTCTTCGGGGACGCCTGCCTTATGCAGATACTGGATGGCTTCCCCGGCAATCAGCGGCGTTTCTTCAGCGGGCTTAGCAAGAACACTGTTTCCGGCAGCCAGGGATGCCGAAACCTGTCCGAGGAAAATGGCGAGAGGGAAATTCCACGGGCTGATGCACACAACAGGTCCAAGCGGAACAGCCTTATCGTCAGCAAACTCGCGCCGAATTTGGGCAGCATAATAACGCAGAAAATCAACGGCTTCCCGGATTTCGGAAACAGCGTTTGCAAGGGTCTTTCCCGCTTCCCGCATGATGAGCCCCATCAGACGCGGCATATCGTCTTCCAGATGACTGGCAGCCTTCTCAAGACAGGCTGCACGCTCTGCAACAGGCGTATTTTTCCAGACTTCGAAGCCATCCTGTGCTTTGCGGATGAGATTCTGTACATCATCAATAGATGTGGCCTGAATAAAGCCGACCGTGTCCTGCCTGTTGGCGGGATTGGTAATCGCTTCTCCTGTTTGCGCGCCAAAAGCTGCTGGAATACTTAACGTTAGACCAAGAGCTTTCAGAGTATTTTCATCAGAAAGATCAACCCCGCGGGAGTTCTGGCGCTCAGGCTGAAACATATCCAAAGGAAGCCGAATTGCGCTCGGAGGTAGGTTGGCAGCCAACGTCACCGGGTCCGTAATCAGGTCCTCAATCGAGACAGCCCGGTCCTGAATACGGTTTACGAAAGAGGAATTGGCTCCATTCTCCAGCAGACGACGCACAAGGTAAGCCAACAGTGTCTCATGAGTGCCAACGGGTGCGTAAACCCTAACCGGCCTGTCCAGCTTTTCGGGACCAACAACCTCCTTATAGAGGGTCTCCCCCATGCCATGCAGACACTGGAATTCATATGACTCTACCGTGAAGTCAGGGCCTGCAAGGGCGTGAATGCTTGCCAGCGTCTGGGCGTTATGGGTTGCGAATTGTGGGAAAATAGCATCCGGGGCCGCCAGAAGCTTTTTGGCGCAGGCGATATAGGAGATGTCTGTGTGAGCCTTTTGCGTGAAGAGCGGAAAATCTTCCATCCCTTCCACCTGGGCCCGTTTGATCTCGCTGTCCCAGTATGCGCCTTTTACCAGACGGACCATCAGACGATGATTTGTCCGACGGGCCAGGTCGATGATCCAGTCAAGAACAAACGGCGCGCGCTTCTGGTAGGCCTGAACGACAAAGCCGATACCCTTCCAGTCTTTCAGAGCTACGTCGTGGCAGAGAGCTTCCAGCAGATCGAGCGACAGCTCGAGCCGCTCCGTTTCTTCAGCATCGATGTTGAAACCAATATCGTACTGACAGGCCAAACGCGCGAGTGCTGTAAGACGTGGTCCAAGTTCAGCAAGAACCCGGTCTCTCTGAAGGCGGCTGTAACGCGGATGCAGAGCTGAAAGTTTGACGGAGATTCCCGGCCCTCGATAGACGCCAGCACCAGCCGACGCCTTGCCGATCGCATGGATGGCCATTTCATAATCACGGTAATACCGGTCGGCATCCGCCATGGTCGTGGCAGCTTCGCCCAGCATATCGTAGGAATACCGGAAGCCCTTTGCGACCAGCGGCTTGCTGTTTTCAAGAGCGTTCTCAATGGTCTGCCCGGTGACGAACTGCTCCCCCATCATGCGCATTGCGAGATCCACACCTCGGCGGATGATGGGCTCGCCGTAGCGTCCGATCAGGCGCTTGAGGCTCCCAGGAAGCGCTTTGGTCTGTTCCGTAGACAAAACTTTTCCTGAGACAACCAATCCCCAGGTCGCAGCATTTACGAAAAGCGAGGACTTGCGACTGATATGCTCATGCCACTGACCATTTCCAATCTTGTCACGGATCAGTGCGTCACGCGTTGGCAGATCGGGGATACGCAGCAGGGCTTCAGCGAGGCACATCAGTGCCACGCCTTCCTGCGACGACAGATCATATTCCTGAACCAGATCCTGCACGATGCCACTACTGCCGGACTGGCGCAGCGCCTCAACCAGACGCCGTGCTGTCTGACGTGCCAGCACAGCCTGCCCCTCATTAAGGGTAGCCTCCCGGGACAGCGCTTTCACACGACCAGCTTCCGGAACACGGATATGATCGGTAATGGCCTGACGCAGCAGGGAACGAGAGGGAACGGTGGCAGCAAGCGACGCAAAGGATGTGGTCATAAGGGTACCGCTGGTTTGATTGTCCTTCCCAGATATTGAAACGTTTACGAAACAGGTAATGGTATTTTGCCAGAGACAACGAATTAAGTTCGGTATACTAATTTTTTGACGAATTATATTTGAAGGCAGTTCCGCAATGGACGACATGGATCGCAGAATTCTGAGACTTCTGCAGAAGGACGGCCGTATCACAAATTTAGATCTCTCGCGACAGATCCATCTCAGTCCCGCCGCTACACTTGAACGCGTTCGCAAATTGGAGCAGAGCGGCGTTATTCAGGGCTACATGGCGCGCATTGACCCAGAAACCATTAACCTGGGGCTGCTAGTCTTCATTCAGGTAACACTGGACCGCACCAGCCCCGATATTTTTGAGTCCTTTTCAAAGGCTTTGAAAACCATTCCCCAGGTCTGCGAATGCTACATGGTGGCGGGAGGATTTGATTATCTCGTGAAAGCGCGAGTCAAGGACATGACTGCCTATCGAAACTTCCTTGGAAAGACCCTGACGCGTCTGCCCGGGGTGCGCCAGACCCATACCTATACTGTTATGGAAGAAATAAAATCGGACCCTGAACTCCCCTTGTTCTAAACCAACCGAGCTATTTCTATCTTCCAAAACAGGGCATCGATGCTCGACCAAAATGTTGCTTTAGGGGAAGCACGGGTTCCCCGTGTGCTCGAGTTTATCCGCTTTCCAGCCATTTAAATCAGACTATTGGCTGTGAAATTATCCGCCTGCTTAAGGCAGCGTTAGACGGTGTCTGTTGGACCAGGGAAAATTGGGTGGCAAAGTCACGATAGGAGTGCAGTGATCGACCCAGAATTTTAGTGAGTCGCTCAATATCTCCTGTCTCAGGAAGCATTCCCTCCGACACGTAACGTTCTGCCATCAGCCGCATTTCATATGCCATCCATTTGGGCATGAAAGTCGTCATATTCTGTTCAACCATCGTCGGATCATCACAGCCATAATTGACAGAGCGCCCCAGAACCTGCGCCCATACCATATTGCCGCCAGATCTGGCCCTTCAGCGTGTCAGGACCAACAAGATTCATCGTCGTGCGTTCCGCACCCGACTGTACGGCAAAATGTAGAACATTTACGATGCGATCTGCATGAAGCACTGACAGATAGACGACATATTTAACTCCCGCTTCACGTGCGAGATTCAAGGTCAGAATTGCTTGGGTAAACTCGTCTCCGGTTACGGCATTCAAAAGAAACAGTCTCTCCACGCCAGAGAGCGCCGTACGCATTGCATCAATATCAACTGATCGCCTCGACGATATCAAGATCCGCCGGGAAACGGGCTTTAGGAGGATGACGTGTCAGCGCCCGCACATGAGCGCTCCGAGCGACAAGATTTCCGACAACGCGGCGACCGATATAGCCAGTTGCACCCGTAACAAGAACGGTCATGAGGATAACACCAGTCAGTGGTTTGAAGACATCTTCACAATTACCGATCTCTGATCACGCAGATGTGTCTATTTCCAGAGAAGGACGCTGCTATGCTTTGCGTTGAACAGGAAAAAACCCCAGTTCGTTTCCGGACTGGGGTTTATGATGCATTGGCATCGCAATTTGATAT
>Ga0157363_1000434_pt1 | contig 31858 bp, 31 predicted proteins | sample AttsexASBM1_FD_111477 | JGI IMG/M metagenome (GOLD analysis project Ga0157363, IMG submission 111477) | Fungus gardens microbial communities from leaf cutter ant in Ribeirão Preto, State of São Paulo, Brazil - Atta sexdens ASBM1 | ecosystem: Host-associated > Fungi > Mycelium > Unclassified ... | reverse complement strand
TCAAAGGTCCAGTCACCCAGTTTATCGATGGGCGCGGAAAATAGCGTATCGCGGTCAGACATAATCGAAGGTCCGGAGAGAAAACGGAAAGGGCGCTATTCTGGCAGAAACTGCTGCAGGCTGCACCCGCTTTGAGTTTAGAACAAGCTCGTTTGTTGCGGCCAGTCGGGCAGATTGCGCAGCGTCGGCTCGAGCTGCTGTAGCTGTGGCCAGAGCGCTTGCAACAGCGGAAACACCTCGCCCATATCCGGCGTATGGATAAACAGCATCGGATCGCTGTCCGCCTGCCACTCCGCCAGTTTATGTTGCCAAGGCAGGAACAGCGGCACGCTCTCATCCACGCTGTCGCTACCGATAAAGCGCACCATTGGTTGCGAACCGCTGCGCACAGCATGCGGTGGCACGCGCGGTTTTTTCGCCCGGGCGTCCACGGCGGCGGCGCTTTGCGAAGTCGAGGCGTGCACCGGACGGCTATCGAGGATCACGCGATTCACGCCGCGTTCCAGCAGGCCACGGTTGAACGCGCGCTCAGCCTCGCCTTTGGCAAAAAACTGCTCGTGGCGCACTTCAACGCCGTAACTAAACCCGCGCGGCAGGCTATCGAGGAACAGCCACAAGTCTTTCAGTTGCGCGGGTGAGAAGGCCGCCGGCAGTTGCAGCCAATACTGCCCGATTCGCTGGCTCAACGGATCGAGCAAGCGGAAGAATTCGTTCAGCAGTTCATCGCAGTTCCGAAGCGCGGCTTTGTGGCTGATGCTGTTGGGAAATTTAAAGCAGAAGCGAAAGTCATCGTGAGTCATATCGCGCCAGCGCATCACTGCTTCCGGCGAGGGTAGCGCATACAGCGTGGTGTTGCCTTCCACGCAGTCAAACAGCTGGGCGTAATCCGCCAGGGTTTCCAGACCATACTGCTTCCAGCGGGGATGCTGCCATTGCGGTAATCCAATGCGAAGTGTCAAACGCGGCTCCTGATCCTTTTACGGGCGGGAATAGGCCGGGTAATGTACCCTGTTTTGGTGTCGGCAGGAAAATCCGCGCGATAAACCGCAATGTTTTGCCCGCTTTGATCTGGCTCTACTTATCCTGCCTGGGTTTTTCCATTATAATAGCCGCCTTTTTTGCGACAGCATCTCATAAGGTTACGCGGCCTGATGCTGTCTGGCAGCAGCGGCGAAGTTAAAAGGATACGTTATGCGTACAGAATATTGCGGACAGCTCAATCTGTCTCACGTGGGTCAGCAAGTCACTCTCTGCGGTTGGGTTAACCGCCGTCGCGATCTGGGCAGCCTGATTTTTATCGATATGCGCGACCGTGAAGGTATCGCTCAGGTATTCTTCGACGCCGATCATCAGGACGCTTTCCAGCTGGCCTCTGAGCTGCGTAACGAATTCTGTATCCAGATCACCGGCACCGTGCGTGCGCGTGAAGAGAAAAACCGCAACAGCGATATGGCCACCGGCGATGTCGAAGTGTTTGCCCATGCGCTGAACATCATCAACCGCGCTGAACCTTTGCCGCTGGACTCTAACCAGACCAACAGCGAAGAAGCGCGTCTGACCTATCGCTATCTGGACCTGCGTCGTCCGGAAATGGCACAGCGTCTGAAAACCCGTGCGAAAATCACCAGCTTCGTGCGTCGCTTTATGGATAACGAGGGCTTCCTCGATATCGAAACCCCGATGCTGACCAAAGCCACGCCAGAAGGTGCACGTGACTATCTGGTGCCAAGCCGCGTGCACAAAGGCAAATTCTACGCGCTGCCGCAGTCCCCACAGCTGTTCAAACAGCTGCTGATGATGTCCGGCTTCGATCGCTATTATCAGATCGTTAAATGCTTCCGTGATGAAGACTTGCGTGCAGACCGTCAGCCAGAATTCACCCAAATCGACGTGGAAACCTCTTTCATGACCGCCGAGCAGGTGCGTGAAAAGATGGAGCGTCTGATTCGTGAACTGTGGATCGACGTGAAAGGCGTGGATCTCGGTGACTTCCCGCAAATGACTTTTGCTGAAGCTATGAACCGTTACGGTTCTGACAAACCCGATCTGCGCAACCCAATGGAGCTTGTGGACGTGGCTGACCTGCTGAAAAGCGTGGAATTCCAAGTGTTCGCTGGTCCGGCTAACGATCCGAAAGGTCGTGTTGCCGCGCTGCGTGTGCCGGGTGGTGCAGCGCTGACGCGTAAGCAGATTGATGAGTACACCAAATTTGTTGAGATCTATGGCGCCAAAGGTTTGGCGTGGATGAAGATCAACGAGCGTGCAAAAGGCTTCGAGGGTGTACAGAGCCCGGTGGCGAAGTTCCTGACGCCTGAAATCGTTGAAGCGATTCTGAACCGCACCACTGCGCAAGATGGCGATCTGATCTTCTTCGGTGCTGACCGTGCCAAAATCGTCACTGATGCGCTGGGTGCACTGCGTCTGAAAGTGGGCCGTGATCTGAAGATTACTGACGAAAGCATGTGGGCACCGCTGTGGGTCATCGACTTCCCAATGTTTGAAGCGGATGAAGAGGGCGGTCTGGCTGCGATGCACCACCCGTTCACCTCGCCGAAAGAACTGACGGCTGAACAGCTGGCGGTCGACCCGACGCAGGCCGTGGCGAACGCTTACGATATGGTGATCAATGGCTACGAAGTGGGTGGCGGTTCCGTGCGTATCCACAACGGCAACATGCAGCAGACCGTGTTCAGCATTCTCGGTATCACCGAAGAAGAGCAGCGCGAGAAGTTTGGCTTCCTGCTGGATGCCCTGAAATACGGCACACCACCGCACGCGGGCCTGGCCTTTGGTCTTGACCGTCTGACGATGCTGCTGACCGGCACCGACAACATCCGTGATGTTATCGCGTTCCCGAAAACCACTGCAGCGGCGTGCCTGATGACCGAAGCGCCAAGCGAAGCCAACCCGGCGGCGCTGCTGGATCTCGGTATTCTGGTGGCACCGAAGAAAGAAAAGTCAGAGAACAAGTAATGGGCTATAAACATCCGGTTTCAGTGCTGGTGGTGATATTTGCGCGAGATACTGGCCGGGTGTTAATGCTGCAGCGACGGGATGATGAAAGTTTCTGGCAATCCGTAACGGGCAGCCTCGAAGCGGGTGAGAGCCCGCGTCAGGCGGCACAGCGCGAAGTGTCAGAGGAGCTGGGTATCGACGTTGCGGGCGAACAGTTGGTGCTGGACGATTGCCACAAACACATTGAGTTTGAAATCTTCCCGCACTATCGCCATCGCTACGCACCTGGCATCACGCACAACCGCGAACATTGGTTCCGGCTGGCACTTCCGCAAGAGCGCGATCTGCTGCTTACGGAGCATCTCGCCGCGCGCTGGCTCGATCCTGCCGCAGCCGCAGCCCTGACCAAGTCCTGGAGTAATCGCCAGGCAATCGAAGAATTTACCTGAATGCCCGCCGCCGCGCGTTTTTCCGGCGACGATTAAGGTAGATTCCACGAATTCGACGAAGCGCATTTCCTTCGTGTTTAAATCCGGTGCCAGACATTTATCTCGCACCGCTAAAATTGAACAGATGGCGTAATCGGCACAGATTGTCAGTTCTACGCCGCCCAATATTGAACAGTCAGGCGTTATCGGCGCAGCAAGGTTGTTCACCGCCAGCGCGCAGCAACCGGAGCGTACTTTTGTACGTGAGGATTGCGAGCACTGCCGGGGGACAAGATTGCAAGTGAGATAGCCTGCACCCTGTTAAAGATCGGAGAAATAGTAAAGATGGCTGGACACAGTAAGTGGGCAAACACCAAGCACCGCAAGGCGGCGCAGGACGCTAAGCGCGGTAAAATCTTCACCAAGATCATCCGTGAGCTGGTGACCGCAGCGAAACTGGGCGGCGGCGATGCCGGCTCGAACCCGCGTCTGCGCGCAGCAATGGACAAAGCCCTGTCCAACAACATGACCCGTGACACCATGAACCGTGCGATTGCACGCGGCGTGGGTGGCGAAGATGATTCCAACATGGAAACCATCATCTATGAAGGTTACGGTCCAGGCGGCTCAGCGGTGATGATCGAGTGTCTGAGTGACAACCGTAACCGTACCGTGGGCGAAGTGCGTCACGCCTTCACCAAAACCGGTGGCAACCTCGGCACCGACGGTTCCGTTTCTTACCTGTTCAGCAAAAAGGGTGTGATCTCCTTTGCGCCAGGCCAGAATGAAGATGCGGTCATGGAAGCGGCGCTGGAAGCCGGTGCGGAAGACGTGGTGAGCTACGACGACGGTGCGATTGATGTGTTTACCGCGTGGGAAGAGCTGGGTGCGGTGCGTGATGCGCTGGAAGCCGGTGGCCTGAAGGCGGATACCGCTGAAGTCTCAATGATCCCTTCCACCAAAGCGGAAATGGATGCGGAAACCGCACCGAAACTGCTGCGTCTGATCGACATGCTGGAAGATTGCGACGATGTGCAGGAAGTTTATCATAATGGTGAAATTTCTGATGAGGTCGCGGAAACGCTGTAATGGCGTTTTCCATTAACCTCACAGCCGGAGGCGCGTAGTGGCGATCATTCTCGGGATTGACCCCGGCTCGCGCGTCACCGGTTACGGTGTGATTCGTCAGGTTGGCCGCCAGCTCAGCTATCTGGGCAGCGGCTGTATCCGCACCAACGTCACCGATCTACCCTCTCGCCTCAAATTGATTTACGCCGGGGTGACAGAAATCATCACCCAATTCTCGCCAGACTATTTTGCTATTGAGCAGGTATTTATGGCGAAGAATGCGGACTCAGCGCTTAAGCTGGGCCAGGCGCGTGGCGCAGCGATTGTCGCGGCGGTGAATCTCGATTTGCCGGTGTTCGAATATGCAGCACGTCAGGTCAAACAAACGGTAACCGGCACCGGTGGGGCAGAAAAAAGTCAGGTTCAGCACATGGTGCGCACCTTGCTGAAACTGCCCGCTAACCCGCAAGCCGATGCCGCTGATGCGCTGGCGATTGCCATCACCCATTGTCACCTGAGCCAAAATACCACGCGATTGAGTGACGCTAAGCTGGTGATGACGCGTGGGCGATTGCGGTCCGGCTGACGAAAACCCAAACATTGAAGGCTGGATATTGATCCAGCCTTTTTTATGATATAAATACCCGTCATATTTCCACTGGCTGATGCGCGAGCTACCCTTGTTCACCTGAATCACTGACCTCAGTGCGTTCATCGTCATGCGCTCGCTTGCCGCTTTAACGTCAGCGGAAATCAATCAGGTATTTTTAGGATTACATAAGGAACTGCTCAGGTGATTGGTCGCTTACGAGGCAATATTCTGGAAAAACAGCCGCCGCTGGTGTTGATTGAGGCGCACGGTGTGGGTTATGAAGTGCACATGCCAATGACCTGCTTCTACGAGCTGCCGGAGATCAATCAGGAAGCGATTATCTTCACCCAGTTTGTGGTGCGTGAAGATGCGCAGCTGCTGTTCGGCTTCAACAACAAACAAGAGCGTGCGCTGTTCCGTGAGCTGGTGAAAGTGAATGGCGTGGGGCCAAAGCTGGCACTGGCAATCCTTTCTGGCATGTCAGCACAACAGTTTGTGACCGCCGTTGAGCGTGAAGAGATCGCGTCATTGATCAAGTTGCCTGGCGTCGGCAAGAAAACCGCCGAGCGTCTGGTGGTGGAGATGAAAGACCGCTTTAAAGGCATGCACGGCGATCTGTTTGGCAGTGACTCGACCTTCACATTGACCACGCCGTCTGAAGCGCCAGCCGCGAATGACGCTGAGGCCGAAGCGGTTGCTGCACTGGTGGCGCTGGGTTATAAACCGCAAGAAGCCAGCCGCATGATCAGTAAAGTCGGCAAACCTGATGCGGATTGCGAAACCCTGATCCGTGAAGCTCTGCGCGCAGCTATTTGAGGTAATGCATGATTGAAGCCGATCGCCTGGTCTCGGGCATCTCTATAAATGAAGAAGAGAGCCTCGACCGTGCCATTCGTCCTAAGCTCCTGGCGGAATACGTGGGGCAACCGCAGGTGCGCGAGCAGATGGAGATTTTCATCAAAGCAGCGCAACTGCGTGGCGATGCGCTGGACCATCTGCTGATTTTCGGCCCGCCGGGATTAGGTAAAACCACGCTGGCTAACATTGTGGCGAATGAGATGGGCGTGAATTTACGTACCACTTCTGGTCCGGTGCTGGAGAAGGCAGGCGATCTGGCTGCGATGCTGACCAACCTCGAACCTCATGACGTGCTGTTTATCGATGAGATCCACCGCTTATCACCGGTGGTGGAAGAGGTGCTCTATCCGGCGATGGAAGACTATCAGCTGGATATTATGATTGGCGAAGGCCCAGCGGCGCGCTCAATCAAACTTGATTTGCCCCCCTTTACCCTGATTGGCGCCACCACGCGCGCGGGCTCGCTGACCTCGCCGCTGCGCGATCGCTTTGGTATTGTGCAACGCCTTGAATTTTACAACGTACCGGATCTGCAACACATCGTCAGCCGCAGTGCAGCGTGCTTAGGATTGGCATTAAGTGAAGAGGGCGCGTTAGAAGTGGCGCGCCGTGCCCGTGGTACACCTCGTATCGCCAACCGTTTATTGCGTCGCGTACGCGATTACGCCGAAGTTCGCGCCAACGGTGTGATGAGTGGTGAAGTCTCTGCCAGCGCACTCGATATGCTCAACGTCGATAATCAGGGTTTCGATTACATGGACCGCAAGCTGTTGCTGGCGATCATCGACAAGTTCTCGGGTGGTCCGGTGGGATTGGATAACCTGGCGGCGGCGATTGGTGAAGAACGGGAAACCATTGAAGATGTGATTGAACCCTTCCTGATTCAACAAGGATTCATTCAGCGCACGCCGCGCGGCCGTCTGGCCACGCAGCATGCCTATAAGCACTTCGGTATCAGTCGCGAAGAGTAATGCTGGCGTTCGTCCGGCTGCGCGATTTCACGATCGGGCATTCGCTAAGGGGCCGTTAATGGCCCCTTTATTACGCCGCCGGCTTTTTCGCCATACTAAAGATGAACAGCACAGCGGCGCAGAGTACGACGGAAGGGCCAGCGGGCGTGTCGTAAGTGGCGGAGAACGTCAGTCCGCCGGTGACCGCCAGAATACCGATAATCACCGCAAAACCGGCCATCTGTTCCGGTGAACGGGAGAAACGACGTGCGGTGGCAGCGGGAATAATCAACAGTGAGGTGATAATCAGTGCACCGACAAACTTCATTGCCACACCAATGGTCAAGGCGGTGACCAGCATCAGCATCAGGCGCGTGCGTTGAATGTTGACGCCATCCACTTGAGCTAACTCCGGGCTGATGGTCATCGACAGCAGTGAGCGCCATTGCCATGCCATCACCGCTAGTACAATGGCCACGCCAGCGCCCATCATCCACAAATCATCCGGTGTCACCGCCAGCAGATCGCCAAACAGATACGCCATTAAATCGACGCGTACACCCTGCATCAGGCTGACTACCACCAAACCCAGCGACAGCGCGCTGTGCGCCATAATGCCGAGTAACGTATCAATCGCCAGATGCGGACGACGCTCCAGCCACACTAAGCCCAGAGCCAGAAATACAGTCACCAGAATCACTGCATAATAGGGATTCACATTGAGCAGCAGACCAAAGGCCACGCCGAGCAGCGAAGCGTGCGCCAGAGTATCGCCGAAATAAGACATGCGGCGCCAGACCACAAACGAGCCAAGCGGACCCGCCGCCAGCGCCAGCAGCACGCCACCGAGCCAGCCGGGTAATAACAATTCAATCATGACGGACCATTTCCTTTGCGCAGCACAATGCGTCCCTGTAAATCGTGACGGTGATTATGATGATGGCGATAAATAGCCAATTGCTGCGCGCCACGTGGGCCGAACATGGCGATAAATTCTGGATGCTGCGACACCGCTTCTGGCGTGCCGGAACAGCAGATGTGGTGGTTGAGGCACAATACCTCGTCAGTTTTTGCCATCACCAGATGCAGATCGTGCGAAACCATTAGCACGCCACAGTTGAGCTCCTGACGAAGCTGATCGATCAAATCGTAGAGCGCCACTTGCCCATTTACGTCAACGCCTTGCGTAGGTTCATCTAACACCAGTAACTGGGGTTGATTGAGCAGGGCACGCGCCAGCAGCACGCGCTGGGTTTCACCACCTGAGAGTTTTTGCAGGGGGGCATTCAGCAGATGTCCGGCCTGCACGCGTTTCAAAGCCGGGAGAATAGCATCTCGCTTGCTGCCACGCGTCAGACGCATAAAACGTTCAACGGTGATCGGCAGTGTCGGGTCGATGTGCAATTTCTGTGGCACGTAGCCGATGCGTAACCCGGGCGCGCGTTTGACCGTGCCACCCGTGGGCGTAAGAAGGCCGAGCACCGTCCGGACCAGCGTCGATTTGCCCGCGCCGTTCGGCCCAAGCAGCGTAAGTATTTTCCCTGGCTCCAGTGTCAGGCTAATACCTGCTAGCACAGGGCGCTGGGAAAACTTGACGGAGATGTTTTCAAGTGTAACAAGTGACGACATATTATTTACGGGTTGCATTGAATTTCGAATGTTATAATATCACATTCCATCAACAGGTCACGATGGAATGACGCATTATGTTACACATTAAGCAGCGCTTCGCTTTCACTCTTCCTGCTGCGGCTCTCGCCGCCGCCTGCGCGATGCCCGCGCACTCAGCCGTAGTGGCTTCAATCAAACCGATCGGATTTATCGCAGCGGCCATTGCAGATGGCGTGACGCCAGTGGAAGTGCTGTTGCCCGATGGCGCTTCAGAGCACGATTATGCTTTACGTCCCTCTGATGTAAAACGTATTAAAAACGCGGACTTAGTGGTATGGGTTGGACCAGAAATGGAGGCGTTTCTGACCAAGTCAGCGGCAGAGTTACCTGAAGCTAAAAATCTCGAAATAGCGGCGATGCCAGGGGTGAAACCGCTACTGATTCGTGGTGGTGAGGACGAGGACGAACATGAGCACGGTCACAATCATGAGCATGACTCAGATAAGTCTGATGACCAGGAGCCGTCTCATACACACCACCACCATGGTGAGTTTAATATGCACCTGTGGATGTCACCTGAGATTGCGCGACAATCTGCGGTTGCAATCCACGGAAAATTATTGGAACTTATGCCGCAAAGCAGAGCCAAACTTGACGCGAACCTGCAGCAGTTTGAAGCAGAATTAGCAGATGCGGATAAGCATATTGGCGCGCAGCTTGCCCCCGTTAAGAGTAAGGGTTATTTCGTTTTTCACGATGCGTACAGCTACTTTGAAAAACACTTTGGTTTGTCCCCTGCTGGACATTTCACCGTCAACCCTGAGATCCAACCGGGCGCCCAGCGTTTACATCAAATACGAACACAGTTGGTTGAGCAAAAAGCCGTATGCGTTTTTGCTGAACCACAATTCAGGCCGGCCGTCATCGATGCCGTGTCTCGCGGAACCAACGTGCGCAAAGGCACACTTGACCCGCTGGGCATGGGAATCAGCTTAACCAAAGACAGCTATGTGAAATTCCTCTCACAGTTGTCGAGCCAGTATGCGAGCTGCCTGAATGGAGCATAGAGGAATAAGTAAAAGTGCAGCAGATAGCCCGCTCTGTCGCCCTCGCATTTAATAATTTGCCGCGTCCCCACCGCGTTATGTTGGGTTCATTAACCGTTATCACGTTGGCCGTCGCTGTCTGGCGGCCTTACGTTTATCATCCCCATGATGTTGCCCCCATCGTGAAAGACATCACGCTGGACAAAAACGAACTGCGCACGCTGTTACCCGAAGCCAGTGAGCCGATCGATCAGACCACGGTTGAACCGGAAGAAGAGATTCCGGCCGATGACATCGATAAAGATGTGCAGGACAACCCGAATCAACACGATTACACCGTTTCCTCTGGCGATACCCTGAGCAGCGCACTGAATCAGTACGGTATTGATCTCGGTGATATCAACGCCTTAGTCAGCAGCGATAAAGACTTCCGCAATCTGCGTGTCGGCCAGCAACTCAGCTGGACGCTGGATGCGGATGGTCAACTGCAAAACTTTACCTGGGAAGTGGATCGCCGAGAAACCCGCACTTACGAGCGCCAGCCGAATGGCAGCTTTAAGATGCAGCAGGAGATGCAAAAGGGCGAGTGGCAAAATAGTGTGCTGAAAGGTGAAGTGCGTGGCAGCTTTGGTGCCAGCGCCCAGCGTGCAGGCTTGACCAGTGCTGAAACCAGCAACGTTATCAAAGCCATGCAGTGGCAGATGGATTTCCGCAAACTGCGCGCCGGTGACGATTTTAGCGTGCTGATGTCACGCGAGATGCTGGATGGCAAAAGTGCGCAGAGCCAGCTGCTCGGCGTGCGTCTGCGTACCGGTGGCAAAGATTACTACGCGTTCCGCGCTGAAGATGGCAAATTCTACGATCGTAACGGCTCAGGCCTTGCCCGTGGTTTTATGCGCTTCCCGACGGTGAAACAGTATCGCGTTTCCTCCAACTTTAATCCGCGCCGTCTTAACCCGGTAACGGGCCGCATCGCACCACATAAGGGTGTCGATTTCGCGCTGCCGATCGGTACACCGGTATTGGCCGTGGGTGATGGTGAAGTGGTGATGGTCAAAAATGGCGGGGCGGCGGGTAACTACGTGGCCATTCGTCACGGTCGTCAGTATATGACCCGTTATATGCACCTGAGTAAGGCGCTGGTGAAACCAGGACAGAAAGTGAAGCGCGGTGACCGTATTGCGCTGTCAGGCAACACCGGGCGTTCTACGGGACCACATCTGCATTACGAAGTGTGGATCAACAATCAGGCCGTCAATCCACTCACGGCGAAACTGCCGCGTATGGAAGGGCTGACTGGTAAAGATCGCAGCAACTATCTGGCGGACGTGAAGAGTTATCTGCCACAGCTGGCACTGAAATAGCCCATTTCTGTAGCCAATATTGAAAAAACCGACGAATTATTCGTCGGTTTTTTGCTATCTGAAGCATGATGATTGCAAAATTAACCACCGTCACTATCATTGTCCCGTCATTGTCAGAGGCGAGTGCATGGAAACCCGAAAGAAAAATAACAGTGAATTTATTCCCGTTTTTCAACGTTCTTTTTTAAAACCGAAATACTGGGGCAATTGGCTGGCGATTGGTGCGCTGGCGGGCATGGCAATGCTGCCTGCCAAAGTGCGCGACCCGATTTTGGGTGGATTGGGGCGGTTTGCCGGTAAGCTGGCAAAAAGTGCGCGTCGTCGTGCGTTGATCAATCTCTATTATTGCCTGCCGGAGTTAAGCGAGGCACAGCGCGAAGAGATTGCTGATCGTATGTTTGCCACCGCGCCACAGGCGATGGTGATGATGGCTGAGTTGGGGATGCGCGATCCGGCTCGTGTGCGCCAACGCGTTGACTGGCACGGCCGTGAAATTATCGAAGCCCTGCAGGCCAACAATGAGAACGTGATTTTTCTGGTGCCGCACGGTTGGGCCGTGGATATCCCGGCGATGCTGCTGGCGTCAGAGGGCCAGATGATGGCGGCCATGTTCCATAATCAGAGCGATCCGCTGCTGGATTATGTGTGGAACACCGTACGCCGTCGCTTTGGTGGCCGCATGCATGCACGTAATGACGGCATCAAGCCGTTTATCGCCTCGGTGCGTCAAGGCTATTACGGTTACTATCTGCCGGACCAGGATCACGGCCCGGAGCACAGTGAATTTGTGGATTTCTTTGCCACCTATAAAGCAACACTGCCAGCGGTCGGCCGATTGATGAAAGTGTGTCGCGCGCGCGTGGTGCCACTGTTTCCGGTGTACAACAGCGAGACCCATCGTCTGGAAATCTATGTGCGTCCGCCGATGGACGATTTGCTGGATGCCGACGATAACACCCTGGCGCGGCGAATGAATGAGGAAGTTGAGATATTTGTGCGGCCGCATCCAGAGCAATACACCTGGATTTTAAAGCTGCTGAAAACGCGTAAAGAAGGGGATATTGAACCTTATGCGCGTAAGGAGCTTTATCCTCGCAAGAAATAACGAAGGGGCCGATTGGCCCCTTTGATTATTCTACCGCTTCAACGTGGCTGCGTCGGATACGTTCACGCAGAAACAGTGTGACCAGGCCAAACCACAGCACACCCGCCGCAAAGTTGATGCCGCTGAACCATGGCGTGCCACCACTGAAGTAGCCTGCTTTCGCCAGTTCAATCCCGATGGCCAATGTCAGAATACTGATCATTCCCAGCATGGCTGCCACGCTGCCTTTACCTTCGCTGCTGGAATACAGCGTCAGACGATACAGACCGGCGTTGACCATGCCCGCACCAAAGGCATACAGACTTAATCCTGCAGTCAGCAGCAGGTAGGTATGGCTGTCGAGCAGGTTAGCCAGCAACGAGATGCTTAAACCCAGCAGAATCGGCCACGCCGCGAATTTGACCGGCTGCTCGATGGGAACGCGACCCGCCAGTTTACCCAGCGTCAGGTTGCCAGCGATCATGGCAAGGAACACTGGCAGTTGCAGCAACGCATACTCCATGCGCGATAAGCCCTCGTCATGCATCAGAATCACGGGCGACAGGGCAACCCAGGTCAGAATCGGAATAAACACCAGGCCAATAGCGAAAGATCCATACATCACCTGACGATCGCGTGCCAGACGGCCATAGGCGCGCGCCAGATTCGGCAGGGCAATCGAGTGACTGCGATCGCCAGCGGTTTCCGGCATGATGCGCCACAGCACCACAAAGGCCACCACGCTACAAATCGCAAACAGCCAGAACATGCTACGCCATTCACCCACGGTCAACCAGGCGGCACCCGCCAGCGGACCGGCCAGCGGGGCTAAGAGGGCCACGTTGGCCATTAGCGCCATCATTCGCACCGCTAAAGCCTCATTAAACGCTTCCTGCACGGCGGCATAACTGACTGCACCGATAAAGCACAGGCTGATGCCTTGGATGAAACGCAGGGTGACAAACTGTTCGATGTTCGTGACCCAGGTGGTCAGAATGCAGGCCGCAGCAAAGAACAGAATGCCGAACAGCAGGACTGGACGGCGACCATATTTGTCCGAGAGCGGGCCCAGCAGCCACTGCAGCACCACGCCGCCCATCAGATAAGCAGTAAGAGAAGTCGACACCCATTCCGGGCCGACGTTGAATTCAGAAGTGACCAGCAGCATGCCGGGCTGAATCATGTCATGGGCGATGTAAGTCGCGAACTCAAACAACACCAGCGCGAGCGGGAACAGCAGCACCCGTCCGGTGAGTTGGGTAATCGGTTGATAGCGGGCCATCTGGCCTCCTTGTCAGAAAAAATAAAAACGCGACTGCCAGGCAGTCGCGTTTATCCATGTTGTTACAGCCGCTGTGAGTGGTGCGTGAGCGTTTAGTCTACGCGCAGAACACGGCTGGTGTTGGTGGTGCCGGTGGTTGCCATCACGTCGCCCTGGGTGACAATCACCAGGTCGCCCGAGACGAGGAAACCTTTGTCGCGCAGCAGGTTCACTGCATCATGCGCGGCGGCTACACCATCATTGTTGCTGTCGAAGTAAACCGGCGTCACGCCGCGATACAGCGCAGTCAGGTTCAATGTACGTTCGTGACGTGACATAGCGAAGATCGGCAGGCCAGAAGTGATACGTGACGTCATCAGCGCAGTACGGCCCGATTCGGTCATGGTGATGATGGCAGAAACCCCCTGCAGGTGGTTGGCTGCATACATCGCGGACATCGCAATCGCTTCTTCCACGTTGTCGAACTGCACTTCAAGACGGTGCTTAGACACGTTCACGCTTGGGATTTTTTCCGCGCCGAGGCACACTTTTGCCATTGCAGACACGGTTTCCGCAGGATACTGACCGGCAGCAGTTTCTGCTGACAGCATCACGGCATCGGTACCATCCAGCACGGCGTTCGCCACGTCCATCACTTCAGCGCGTGTTGGCATCGGGTTGGTGATCATCGACTCCATCATCTGCGTGGCGGTGATGATGGTACGGTTCAGCTGACGCGCACGACGAATCAACGCCTTCTGGATCCCTACCAGTTCTGGATCGCCAATTTCAACGCCGAGGTCGCCACGCGCGACCATCACCACATCAGAGGCGAGAATGATATCATCCATCGCTTCCTGAGACGCAACGGCTTCTGCACGTTCGACTTTGGCCACCAGTTTGGCATCACAACCTGCATCGCGCGCCAGTCGGCGAGCGTAGTTCATGTCTTCACCATTTCGCGGGAAGGACACGGCCAGGTAATCCACGCCGATTTTCGCGGCGGTGATGATATCGACTTTATCTTTCTCCGTCAGCGCTTCTGCAGACAAACCGCCGCCGAGTTTATTGATGCCTTTATTGTTGGAGAGCGGGCCGCCGACAGTGACTTCGGTGAAGACTTTCACACCCTGAACTTCCAGCACCTTCAACTGTACACGACCATCATCCAGCAGCAGGATGTCGCCCGGCACCACGTCTTCTGGCAGGCCTTTGTAGTCGATACCGACTTTCTCTTTATCACCTTCGCCTTTGCCCATATCCGCATCCAGCAGGAAGCGATCGCCGACATTCAGGAAGACTTTGCCTTCTTTGAAGGTGGAAACACGAATTTTTGGACCTTGCAGGTCGCCCAGAATCGCCACGTGACGGCCAAGCTTAGCGGCAATCTCACGCACCTTGTTGGCGCGCATCTGGTGGTCTTCCGGGGTGCCGTGGGAGAAATTGAGTCGCACCACGTTCGCGCCCGCCGCGATGATTTTTTCGAGGTTATTGTCGCGATCGGTGGCTGGGCCGAGGGTAGTTACGATCTTGGTTCTTCTGAGACGTCGAGAGGTGGACTTAGGGATAACGGCTGGAATCGGTTGGCTATTCATTATAAGACCCATTTAGTGAATACAAATTCAGGTTCCGTGACTAAAGATGCGCCTTTATCCGTTGCTATCTGTTTAGTGCCCTCAAGGTTTCCACCTAGAGTGACACAAGAAGTGATAACAGAGTGACACAAGGTAAAGCGCTTACACCTAAGGTAACACAGAATGTTTGACGTTAAGAAGACCACTAGCGCCCGTCCTGTATTCACTCACGCTATCCGTAAAGTTGAATCAGTCATTACTCACAGTGACGAGAAAGGAATCATCATTTATCTGACCGGACCTACCGCCCGAAAGATGACAATGAGTCAACTCATGGCGCTATCAATTGGTCCCGATTTAGCTATGTGGTCGATTATTGATTATTGCACTGCTGGTCCTCATACAGCCCTGTATCAAGTCCGATATGGTTTAAGAAGTGGTGGATACCTGATGCACCACGAGATCACCGTTGAACTGGGCTTCAAGGCTCATGCTGTTGGGGGTGCTCAGTGATGCTAACTACCATCCTTTCTCTATGTGCTCTATCGGTGCTAGCTGTCTGGTGTGTGTCCTTCTGGGTATTCGTAAGGTGCTGCGTTACGGCTCCTGATTACCGTCCTGAAGACTTCAATTTGGATGGGGAACCTGAAGACGACGGAGTCATTGATTAATATGGATATTTCAATTAACACTCACTCAAGGGGAACATCGGGACGCTTAGACGTCCTCTCAGTGGCTCAATCAATGACGATTAGTTTAGCTAGGCTGGCTGTCCCTCAACTGGTCAGACGCAATAAGTCAGGCCGCTATGTTATGCGACTACGCGAGAGAGGCTCAGTGTCATCTCTGGTCAGTATCGGATTACGGACAACAAACAGACACGAGGCGACACGACGAATGAATCATTTAGCGATGACAGCAAAGGCTTTCTTACTTGATAGCCCGACAGCCACCAGCAGTGAACTTAACGAACACTTACAGGGCATGGCGTTATCTTTTCTAACTGAACAGGTCCAAGATTACTGGCACGGTCTCGAAGTGGACCACTTGGGAGACGCAGCGGCTGACCTCAAGACACTGGCTCAAGGTGAACTGAATGCAGACCAGCAAGCGCACATTGTGAAGGCACTGGAGGTACTGAAGGCTGCACAAGCTAGGGTCAATGAAGGGCACGGGTCAGAACTGTTAGCTGTCTTGTCTTCGATGACTAGTAGTAATGGCAACGCTACAGAGATTCTGAGAGATGACCAAGGAGATAGGCCAACAGAATCAATGCAGGATCGCCATAAAGAGAATGCATTATGCTGGGGAGAGCTATCATCAACCTATCAGGCTGAGCACGCGGTTAACCTAAAGCCTGCATCACAGCGTGACATTGCAAGTGCTCATAAGACGCTTTCCCGGTTCGTTAAAGAGATTAACTGGAAAACCCACACTAGAGCCGAGGTGTCTGCTGTACGTGATGCTATGCGTGCCTCTGGCTTGGCTGATTCCACTGTCAATAAGTTACTCGCTAAGCTATGCGCTGTAATGAATTGGGCTAGTCAGAACGGGTACGTGCCCCATGATTACACAAAGGGCCTGAAGGTGAAGGGCGTCGAGAGTAAGCGTAGAGCGTTCTCAGCGGTAGAACTGGATAAGGTAGTTGAAACCATTGCAGATGAGAGGGAGATCTCTAAGCGTCTGTTTGGGACCATTGCGATTGTTACTGGTGCTCGTGCTGGTGAACTCACTCAGTTAACGAAAGCTGATGTGGTTAATGAAGCTGGTCATCTATGCATCGACATCAACGCCAATAACGGTAAGACCCTAAAGACCAAGGCTAGTGCTCGCGTTGTTCCTTTAATCAACGGGGCTTATGGTCTGGACCTTACAGAGTTCACTGAGCATGTCGAAGCGTTGCCCGCTGATGACTCGCTTGTGTTCGGTATGTCACGAGACGTTGGGTCTAAATGGTTCAACGAGTCAGTCTTACCGAAAGCACTACCAGATCGCACTGGTGATCTTGTGTTGCATTCATTACGTCACACTATGGCTACCATGCTGAAGCAGTCTGAATGCGCTGAGAGTGTCGCTCAGGATGTTTTAGGACATAGTGCTCAATCAATAACGTTTGGTCGTTATGGGAAAGCCAAAGCGGTAGACCAAATGGCTGATGGTTTATCGAGAGCGCTGTTAGGTGTTAGGTTAATCTAAGTTAATTACGACTCACTATAGGGAGACGGTAAGGTTAATAGTTTAAACCTATTGCCCTGTCGATTTCGATAGGTAATCCAATTAACACCCACTATAGGGAGAGGACCACAAAGTCTGAACTCAAAGCTGGTCCATGCTTCTTAGGGGTGGGCAACATTGGTACGTCATCCGCTAGCGCGGTCTCTGACTATTGGCTGATGGGACCAGTTTATTTATTGACTCAAGTCATAGGGGTGGAAACTCTAAGAAGTACAAAGAGTAACCAAGAGTTATGGTGATTAATCCATGACAAGGGTCACCTCTCTTTAAGTTCTTCTTAGAGTTAAACCTAAAGACACTTAGTTAACTAATAGTTTTAAATGAATTGATTTAATTAAAAGATATAACTCTTAGAGTTAACTTCAAGTTCATCTTTAAGATGCCTTGTTGTTGTTACCCGTTGAGCGATGGTCATCACTAGCAAGCTAGCATCATGCGTTAGCAACCATCCTCTTTATGGTCACTCAGAGTTAACACTTAAAGTTAAACAAACATTAAACACCCACTAATGGGAAAGACACACCACAACATTTACGGTTCTTCTGCTGGCTATGACTCAGCGTCCCGGCTCCGTGTCTTCTCCTCTCGCATTAATACCATTTGCGAAACTTTCTCAATCGACTCAGCAAATCCCGTATTACTCCAATCGTGCCACCGCAAAGTAGCTCCGCACAGCTACGCGACAAGTGCACACACTTTTAAATTAACCATACAGTCATTCTGTCTGTGTCCTGTTGTCCTGCTGGCTTCCCTTTGTGTGGGGCCTGTATGTAGGTCAGTAGGGTGCGGCTTCAGGGTGCAGACAAAAGGAAATCACACTATGTCAACTTCAATTATTAATAACATCTTCGAGACCTTCAATGTTCGCACTGTCGTCATTGAGGGTGACCCTTGGTTCATCGCTAAGGATGTCGCTGAGGCATTAGGTTATAAGAATACCGCTGAGGCCATAGCTGACCATTGTAAACGCAAGCAAAGAGTCACGCGTAAATCACTGAATTTAAACAATAATAGCATATCACTACCTGATGCAGGCTATGTCTGTATCCCAGAGTCAGACGTTTATCGTTTGATTATTCGGTCCCGCCTCAAGAGTGCTGAACGCTTTGAAGATTGGGTCACCGAGGTTGTCTTACCGAACCTAAGGAAACACGGTGGTTACTCAGTGGGCCAAGAGTCCCTCACTCCAGAGATGCAAGACGCTATCAGCCTTCAGCATAAGGCTACACATTTAGCCACAGCGTGCCTTTCAGGTGTCATTAAGTCTGGCCATATTAAGAAGGCTGACCAAGTTACCATCCACAAAGTGTTAACCACTGTGGCGCATACGTGCATCGTTATGGACACCTTAGGGACCTTTGACCGTGATGCTGCTGGTGCACTCGCTAGGGCTGGCTTAGGGCACTACGTAAAGGCTATCCCGCTTGATATGGCTAAGGCGTTAGATGACAAATGGATTCACGCTAAGAAGGATAGCTTACAGTGGGCTAAGCATAACGCTGAGGGTAACGGCTGGTTCTGACCTTAAGTAGCTGAGAGGGCGTTTCGGCGGGTCAGGTCCAACAGTTCTCACAAGAGTTACTTTCCATTTTCGAAAGTAATTATTTGCAGGCAGTAGGGACGGGTGTCTTTTTGAATTAAATCTACCACCGAAATGACGCCTAGTTTAGCTAATTCTAATTAACACCCACTAATGGGAGAGATACACACACTGGCTCTTTATGACCACGCTCATATTCCATTGCGTCATTCTCTATAACCCACAGCGTTTGATTCACATACTCTTAACTTTATTGATTGTGTGCGTGTTCCTGAGTCTTGCCTATTTGTCACCTCATCCATGACTTATCAGAGAACTCACCTGATGACGGAACCACGCGCACACTCCTTTATACGCACATATAGTTAATCGGTCAGTGTTCTTAATAGGGCCTAACCGTTACCAACATCAGACAATCCTACAGAGAAACATGATGATGATAGAAGAACCCTAACATGGGTCATTCTGGCATTGAGTCACCTCTTTAAGTTTAATCCCTGAGTAACGGCAGGTGTCTGATGGCGACCATTAAGGGCGCTGTCTGATTCACTATATGCAATCACTACTTCCCTACCTTAAGTGGGCCTCTCTGGTTCGCTCTTATTTTGCCCAATTCTGGACACAACAGGACACATCACCATGACCACATCTAACTCTATTAAGAAGACCTCAGGGGTCAATCTGATTGCACTCCGAGACCATCTCAAAGAGTGGATGAATGACCCAATCAATTACCAAGTTTCCATAGAGGTTATCGCAATGATGACCGGGAAGCATAAACGCCACGTTAAACGGGACGTGAAGGCCATGAGAGCACGCAGAGAGCAACCTGAGGGAACCTGTGAGGTTCTTACGGGTAATGACTTTCTGATGCTTCTAGCTGGCTATAACACCGCAATTAGTTTCGATGTAGTCGAGACCCTAGCGGACCTCTACGCCAACCAGAAGGACTAACCAAATGACAACTTTCAATACAGCGACACCAGAGGGCCGTAAAGCTCTCAGACTGCGTGACATCAAGTCTAGCCGCTTAGCTGAAGCGTTAGGGCTGGGACCTTTGGAGGACCGCGAGAAGCTCACCAAGGCGCAACTGTGCTACATGGCAGTGGCTGCTGGTCTGACTCTGAGAGACTTCATGTAACTAATTAATTAATCCTATCAATAATTTAAGAAGGTAAACCCTATGAGTATCGCATATCGAAAACTAGACATCACCTTGAGTGCAGACAAAGAGACCGTGCTGGTCTTTGGTCAAGAGATGTCCACTAAGTATTTCACTGAGATTGTCGTGGTCTCCATGCTTAATGGCTGTGGCAATGACATCGGTAAGACCAACTCAATTCTAAATAACCTGCACGCTGCTGGTCTAAATGCTGGCGACTATGCCAAGTATTCCCGTGAGTGGGAACGCAGTGCACAAGAGGCACGCGCAGAGGCTGACCGTAAGCGCCGTGAAGCTGAACAACATCGTGAACGCTGTGCTGCCATCCATGCGACACCTGAAGAGATCGCTAAAGCTGTGGCTGAACGTAAAGCGCGTGAAGCTGAGATCGCTCGTCGCTTCGGTGACTCCGGTAAGGCTGCTGCTTTCGGTGGTCTTTAAGTAACAACCTATGGGTCTGCACTGAGTGGACCCACAACTAACTCTATTTAAACCAATTCCATCACTATTTAAGAAGGTACATTTCATGTCTAACATGCCTAACTCCTCAATGCACGCGCTGGACTACTCTCTGGCTAACAAGAGCGCTCCTAATGACAACGGTAAAACCACTGGTGTGATTAACACTGCTGCTTACTCTCCAGAGTTCAAGCGCAATGCTGACGCTCAGGTGTTACCATTCAGTGCGCAGCGTGTGAACATCGAGAACAATGATTACATTGCTATGTCTGAGGAAGACACCCAAATCATGCAGGTCAACGGTAATGGCCTAAACGGTATCAATCTGCCGGGTGGTAACTCCAGCGCTGACTATGCGTTAGCCCTCGAAGAATCACTCAATGCCACATTCAATGATGGTGAGTTTGAAGCCACTGTGCGTGAGCAAGTGTTCCCTTGTGAGTTCCGTCCTTTCGGTACAGACCCTACGCCAATCCGTGCGCATCTCTTTGAGGACCGTACTGTACGCTTCCTGCATAACGGCAAGTTTAACGCGGAGGAGGACGCACCGACCGCTAAGGCTATCGCGGGGTCTGCTGTAGTGGTTAGCCCTGTGCTGAACCCTGAGACCAACAAGAGCGGCGTAATGGTGTCTGCTGCTACCCACATCAGCGACTTCGATATGATGGGTGGTTGGACTCGTGGCTCTCTACATCAGTCAGTTGAGAATATGATGTACCAGTACAACCGCAAGATGTTTACTGCCATGGCTGACGTTCTGGCTGACACTCCAGACCTAGTGACCATTGAGTACACCAAGCTGTCAGGTAAGCCACAGGACCAAGCAGAGGACGTCTTAGACGCCTTAGCGCTGAACCTACCGACCCACTTGGGCGGCACTATGGACCACTTCGCTATTATGGTTCCGGCTAAGCTGGAGGCTGTATTAGAGCGTGCTGCTCAGAAAGCTGGTAACTCTGACCTGTCTGAACTCATTGGCTGCACTGTGTGCCCGTATGATGGTGAGGACCGTGGTGTGTTCATTCTACCTAAAGACTTCGCGTCTATCTCTTTCCGTACCACTAAGGAAGACGATGTAGTTAACGTAATCCTGACTCGTGATTCCGGTCGCTCTGGTTTCAACCTAGAGTTGGTCTCTGTGGTTGACGTAATGGCTACAGGTACAGTTAAGGTCAAGCAGGCTAACTACATGGACGTTGAGGCTGACGCTTCGTTTCCTTTGGTACATCGCATTGTGTTCACTGAATAATAACCATCTTCAAAAACCCGTAGGCCCACCCTTAGTTAATTCTATTGGTGGGCTTTTTGATTTAAACCAATCATGCGTCTCTGCGTGAATCTTGCAGGGTAATACCTCAGGTCATCTCTCGGAATTGGCGTAGCGCTATCTCTTTAGCACAAGGAGTAAATCTCATGACTAACTATCAAGAAACCTCTATGGCTGTGCTCGTGGCACTTGCTGTTGAAGACCTATTATTACACGGTAAGATCTCGCTATTTAACTCTCTGCCAGCTTACACGCAAGGTGAACTCTTAGCTCAAGCCTCCACGGTACGTGAGTCGTTCATGAAGGCAACCGATAAATAAAAAGGAGTCATTCCATGCTTAAGCCAATCAAAGATCTTATCGACAACCCACAAGATTTACCTGATGTTCCTCGCCAGCTTAAAGAGCATTTACAGGCATCTTTCGATTACATTTATCTGCGTGAATCTGGGTTGCTAATGAGGTTGAGACTAGAAGGCCACTCCGAAGCTTATATATTAGGAGTCGTTGATGGCTTCGCTATGGCATCTATTCGATTAGATGAATTGGAAACCCGTAAGGCTCTCTTAGGTGATGAGGGTTTTAATTAACTAATTTTGAGTGCGATTTAATTGAACGCTGTGAATTGACAGAAGTTGTAGTTAATGAATTCTCAGCGCCACCCTAAGTATTTAAGATGGCGCTAAATAATATCCAAGTTAAACGAAATCAATGGTTCAACTTGCCGAAAATGGAGACCCTCGAAGTATTAATCTTCATGTTGACCTGCAACTTCCGCTTGAATAGCACTATATTCAGCTCTCAAAGATTCGTATTGTGAAGACTTAAGTAATCTATCTGAATCCAAATTAATTACATGGGCCTCGGCTTTGAATTTTATTAGAGCATCATTTTCCATTGCACAAAGTATTATCTGATAATCTGATGGGACACTTTTCATTAGCTCTTTAATGACAGTCTCATAACGATGTCCTGCTTGCTCCTGCTGATTTGGAGTGTCAATGACGAAAGGGGGAACTACACAGGTTTCAGCCCCATGAATTTGTTGTAAAATTGAAAGCTGGTAAGCAAGTAAGCCTCGCGCCGCTTCAGCTGCTCCGCCGCCAAGCAATTTTTTATAATCGGTAGGTGAGTTTACTTTACTAAGGTTGACACCAGTAGAGCCTAACGCCGCAATGTTTATTAGCAATTTTTCCATAAACGAAGTGTTCAAAGCTTCTTTGTCTTCAGTTGAAAGGAGCTTTTTTTGGTCACTTTTCAAATCTTTGATTGAACTGTTGGCTCTAATTATATTGAGGTCTTCGTTATCTATCTTAACTTGAATGTTTTTTGAGACATTTGTTGTGGATATTGTGTCTATAACTTGTGAGATGAGTGCATCTTTATTATCTTGACTGATATATTTCTTGTTAATTCTTTCAACTTCCGAAGTTGCATACTGAAGATCCTCATCTAATTTTGTTAATGATAATTTAAGATCTTCAACTTTTGATTTTATCAGACTTGCTTCTTCAAGAAGAGAGTCTTTTTCTGAAAGTAACATAGCCCTACTTGGTAGTGAATTATCATGTAGGGTCCCGCATAGAGGACATTCCAAATTGTCGGTAGGAATAGACTCCACCGCAAACTTATAATCATCTTCAAGTTCGCTCGCAGAGGTAGTTGCTAACTCGTATTGTCGTTCTAAATCATAAATATTTGAGTTTATTAAGGCTTGAGCCTCATAGAGACGAGTTTGATATTCAAGCGTTTCATGAAGTTCTACATTTATTTCAGCTTGGATTTTACTAAACTCATCATTAGTTAATGCAATAGGAGAGTCTACTGAGTTATCTTCGATTACTTCAACAGCACTATGGAATTTCTCTATTTTCTTTTCGGAAGCCTTTTTGCGCTCACTATATACATAAATGTTCTCTTCGATGTCAAAGTGTTCTGGTTTAATATAACCAGTAAAATAGTTTATGAGAGGTCTCTTCCAATTAAGGTACTGCCCTAGGTATTGAAAAGAATCCCAAGGTGTACTCCAGCTTTCAACTTGATCAATATAGAACGGCAAGAAGTAATAGGCAGGCGGAGGCGTTTCTAACCTTCCATCATCACGATTAGGAAGTTTCATTTTAAAATTGACGAGTTTTGAAAAGTCTCTTGAAAAATTACCCGTTATCTTTGTGTATCTTTTGGCTTCACCATTTACCAAGCCTAAAATTGTGGAATGACTTCCACGGCAGGAGAAATACTCTTTATTGTTAACGGTGAAATATAAAATTGATTTAATGTCATTTGATTTCCATTCTTCATCGAACACAGGATCGCAACCTAAAGACCAGAGCAAGCTCTTAGCTAAAGTAGACTTGCCAATACTATTGTCTTCGCCTGTAATTAGATTCAATCTCTTCGGGAACGTGAACTGATTCGCAAGTCTTTTCGAATCTGAGATCAGAACCAATCGTTGAAATTTCAAGCTGCTCATTTTTCTTTTTCCTTAAGTTGCGTATTAATAGTTTATATCTTTCCTTTTTGTTTTTTACATCATTCATGTATCACCTTTAATAAGCAATAAATTATCTCGCAGAGTATATCTTCGTGATTCGCGATTTGGGTTTCAATCTTAAGCTCTTTGGCTTTTTCAACAACGGCTTCAATGTATTCGCTTGTTTCAATGAAGTCTTCTTCAGGAATACAGCTTATAGCCTGCTCAGTAATCCGAATTACATTCATATCAAAAGCTGAAACATGAGCTACCCGGCGAAGAAAAATTTGCTTTATTTTTTTATTTATTCTTCGATAAGTGAGAATGTTCCATTTCAAGTCGTTTTTAGCTAGATAATCAAAATGGTTCTGGAACTCTTCAAAGTTTGGACTGATGGTATTTACCGCTATTACATCTTTTACTTTATGAGAAGTCAGAGATTTATCTTCTACCATTTTTTCCCAGACAGTAAAGTCGTAAGTATTCTGACCTTTACGATGAATCTCATCAATCATTGCTCTGTAAATATTGACCGCGTTACAGTGACTGTTCGGAAAAATGTCAGTAACAAGTTCGGCAAATCTAGCAATAACGAATTCTCTTTGATTCTCTAACTTTATCTTAGGCACGATGAATTTTAAATTTTCTGGTATGACCTCAATTCCTAATTCTGCCTTTAATTTTGACTTCAATCCCGACAAACAATTCTCACTAAGATCACCGGAGCTTATAATGTCGAGTTTTAATTTCTTATCTTTTTGTTCAAATGAAAACCCACTTGAAGAAACTAAGCCTATCTCCGTGATGCGGGTTTCGTAATCATTACCAATACAAGAGGTTAAGAGTTTACCGAGTATAGAGCTTTTAGGGCCATTCGTACCATTTTCTCGTTTTGTTAAGGCATCAGCAGTATAAGGATTACCAGTATTCTTGACTTGAAAAAACTCGAAGTTTGCTGAGTTTCCATATAGCGAATCTGCTATGACTACATCTTCATGATATTCGATTAACAATGCATAATCTGAATTAGATTTGTGCTTCTCAATTATTTTACACAAGGCCCAATGATATTGGAAATTATACTTCCCAAACGTGGAAGCCCCAGAAGTTTCTCTTTGGGCGTGACCTAGAACGTTTTTTTCCATCATTAAGCCCATCCTATGGTATGGAGATGTGAAATTGAACTATTAGATTTTCTTACTAATTTAATTTATGACGGCTTCAAAGTCTATCAAATCATGTATGCGTAAGTCTTTGAAGTCTGCGATGGACCAAGCCGAAAGGGCGCTGATAGCTTAAAGCGCGTATCAAGAATCACAAGGAGGACACCATGTCCTACATAACTAACCCAAAGTGGCCTGTAAGCGGCCCTAAGTACATCATCAAGCCCACTGCGCCCTCAACTACCAGATCTAATAGGTCTCGTATTGTCACCTTCACTGGCGGTCCTGAGGTTCAGGCAGTTGTCACTGAGTTCCTGAAACTGGACGCAGAGTCACCTACAGGAATTTCATGGGCCAAAGATAATCACAACAAGCGACACCTAGTCTCTTACCGCTCTGTAGGTGAACCAGCAGGCCGAAAACAGGGCGACTCCTCGTTAGTCATCAAGGGCCATCGCGTGACTGTTAAACGTGCCATAGAGATGCTGAAAGCTGACCAGAGAGGCAAGATTCTAGCGAACACTCATAGCCAATGGGTTAACACTTCAGGGCGACATAGTGAGAGTACCAGGCAAGGAAAATGACAATATATCCATATAAATCAGTAGTTAACTATTAACGCTCACTAACGGGAACAGACACTAAAGAGTCACGTCTGGCCCCACTTGTAGTCTCGTTGCTTTTCAGGGGTGAGCACACTAGTACGCTTCGCGGTCTATAAGACTGCTTCTTAGCTATTGGCTGGTGAGAGACTATGAGCTTATGACAAGAATGTCACAGGGGTGGAAACTCTAAGAAGTACAGAGAGTGACCAATGAGTGATGGTGATTATCAAGCGATAGCTGACACCTTACTTAAAGTTATTCTTTTGGTTATAACTTCAAGAGACTTAAAGACACTTTAGATACTTTGAGTTTAAAAGTATTGATTTAATTAAAAGATAATACACTTTGAGTAAATTTAAGATTAACTTTTAGATAGATGGTCATCATGCGAAAGCAACCATCCTTCTATATTCCTCTCAGGGTCACTCAGACCTATTTGCTTTGATGTAGCCAAGTGGCACTATTTGATCACACCCCGTTAGACCTCCTGTAGTACCTCCTAAGCCCTCGCAAGGCTTCACATATACCAATCTCAAACTCTTTATGATGTATCTCTATGCCCTCGCTGGTAGGGCTTGCTGTGCCCGTTTGGGGCTGGCGTAGGGATGCGACATAGAGTTACACCATAAGGAAATACAGCAATGAAAAGTTGTAATAAATGTCTGACCGTTAAACCTATTGAGTCCTTTAGTCCTAATGGCCCCGGTAGGGTCCGAGGTGCATGCAAGGACTGTGAGAACGTTAGACGTAAATCATCAAGGGTCCCCAAGCCTCGCCCAGAGTTAGACGCATTAACCAGTAAAGCTACACAGAAGAGATTAGCTAAAGAGTTCGCTAAGTGGCTGGTCTCAGAGAATCCCTTCGCGGGGACATACCGTAAGGCGTCTATGGGTTGCTGGCAGTCAACCTCTAAGAGTGTGCTAGGTACGAGGCCCATGTTCGGTGCAGTAATTCACTACCGCGCTATGATGGCACACTTAGGCCACGCTATAGAAGGTATGCACGTTCACCATACTTGCAGGAACCCTATGTGTGTCAATCCTGATCACCTTATGGTACTGACCGCAGAGGAACACTACGCTCTACACTCTAAGGAGGAAAGTGCGCATCTCATAGGCCCACAGCGTCCTAAGCTAATAGCCCGCAGAAAGTTAGCCTGCAAGAAAGCAGTAACGGAACTCATTGTGAAACTTGGTGAGGTCCCTAAACTGTCACGGTTAGCCGCTATGACTGGCTATACTGAATATTTAATCAAAAAGGTTATGGCCTTCTGATAAACACTAGGAGGCGTCCTATGAGTCTGCCATGCGTAGACCTTAGAGACGTCCTTATGGTCCTTTCAGTGCTCCTATGGGTATTAGATAAGTTGTGACCGTTAAGATTACTCTGAGGTCCCTTTCATATTCTGCCAGAAAAATTGGTGTAACAACTTCAATGTACTAAAGGCAAATCTACCCCCCATAGGCCCCAGCGTTATCTGATGGTTTCCTGTGGTCTCTTTCGGTGCCCTGTGAGCACTACATGTGACTCTTTGATTTTTGCAGAGACATCAGCATGTGACACAAGAAGTGATACAAGGGTGACACAAAAGTGATTGACACTAAGTCAGACCGTATGATCTACTTATAGCTCACCCACAGTAACAATCTCTTTACTCTCAGTTGCTTATGGTTAATCAGGCGGGGCACTTAATGTGAACTTGATGATAGCCGTGAGGTCCTTCTGAGACGTCTTGACATGAAGGACTCCGTTGACAAAGGTTCGTGTCACTCTCAAGGGGACACGGTGTAATCGCATATTCTATATGATCGATGGGCTGTGATTCGACTCACATTGTGAATGTGATGTTAATTATTTTAAAGCGCCCGCTTTTCCAGGCGTGAATCCTTAAGCGCTTCTTTCACCCGTTTCAGATTTTCGCGGAAAGCCGCGCCACGCTCAAGGGTAAAACCTGTCGCCAAAACATCAACCACGGTTAATTGCGCAAGGCGGGAAACCATCGGCAGGTAGATATCCGTATCTTCAGGTACATCGAGCGTCAGTGCGAGGGTTGCTTCTGCCGCAAGGGGTGAACCCGGAGAGGTGATAGCCAGTACTGTGGAAGCGTTTACACGCGCCAGGCGAGCCAGTTCTATCATATTTTTGGTTCGACCAGTATGTGATATGAGAACAAAAACGTCATTTGGTCCACTATTTATGCAACTCATGCGCTGGATCACAATATCCTCTGACCAGATGACCGGCAGATTAAAGCGCAGGAATTTATTGGTCGCGTCGTGCGCCACAACCGCTGAGGCGCCGAGGCCAAAAAAGGCGATTTTTTGGGCCTGAGTCAGGGCTAAGACCGCTTGATCAATGACCTGAAGATCCAGTTGTTGGCGCACATGGCTTAAGCCGGCGAGGGCGGAATCAAAAATCTTGTGGCTGTAACTTTCGACGCTGTCATTTTCTTCCACATCGCGACTGACCCAGTTCGGACCTTTTGCCAGACTCTGTGCCAGTCGTAACTTGAAGTCGGGGAAGCCACGCGTACCCATACGATGACAAAAGCGATTGACGGTCGGTTCGCTGACGTCGGCGGCACGGGCCAGGGTGGCGATGCTGGAGTGCATAGCCTGCTGCGGAGCGGCCAGAATCTGTTCTGCCACTTTCCGTTCTGATTTGCTCAGCGCGTTAAGTTGCGCCTGAATATGTTCCAGCATGTCGTTAACCCGATGCGTCTCAATCACTTTCGTCGCGTTCATCACCTGATAAAACGCTGCCAATTCACAACAATATACCGTGTAATACACCCTCGCACGCAGCAGCGGACAAATGTAAGCGCGTTTTTTTTGTCATACTTTGATCGTTGCCGGGTTTTATCCCGACAAACATCGAAACAGAAAAAGCGCGAAAAGCGCACACCACAACACACCTTTGTTCGCCATCATGTTCAAAGTAATGGCTAATGCCACACCGCGTCTGGGTTGTTCCGATGCGGGGAAAAAAGTACATTGTGCTGTAAGAAAATTACAATAAGGACCTGGGATGATGAGGACGCTCAAACCGGGTATATCCTGCAACGAGGAGAGGAAAATGGCGGTAACACAAACAGCCCAGGCATGCGATCTGGTTATTTTCGGTGCCAAAGGCGATCTTGCTCGCCGGAAACTGTTGCCTTCACTGTATCAGCTGGAGAAAGCCGGTCAGATTCACGACACCACACGCATCATCGGCGTGGGGCGCGCGGAGTGGGACAAAGACGCGTACACCAAAGTGGTGCGTGAAGCGCTGGAAACCTTCATGAAGGAGAAAATCGACGAAGCGCTGTGGGATAAACTCAGCAGCCGTCTCGATTTCTGCAACCTCGACGTTAACGACACCTCGCATTTCACCAAACTGGGCAAGATGCTTGACCAGAAAGATCGTGTCACCATCAACTACTTCGCTATGCCGCCGAGCACTTTTGGCGCCATTTGCGACGGTCTGGGCGCCGCCAAGCTGAATGCTAAACCGGCGCGCGTGGTGATGGAGAAGCCGCTCGGCACCTCGCTCGAGACCTCGCAAGAGATCAATGACAGCGTTGGCAAGTACTTCGAAGAGAGCCAGGTGTTCCGTATTGACCACTATCTCGGTAAAGAGACGGTACTGAACCTGCTGGCACTGCGTTTCGCCAACTCCATCTTCGTGAATAACTGGGATAACCGTACCATCGATCACGTGCAGATTACCGTGGCGGAAGAGGTGGGTATCGAAGGCCGTTGGGGTTACTTCGATAAAGCTGGCCAGATGCGCGACATGATCCAGAACCACCTGTTGCAGATCCTCACCATGATCGCCATGTCACCGCCATCCGATCTCAGTGCGGATGCCATCCGTGATGAGAAAGTGAAGGTGCTGCGTTCGCTGCGTCGTATTGACCAGACCAACGTGCGTGAAAAAACCGTACGTGGCCAGTACACCGCCGGCTTCGTGCAGGGCAAAAAAGTCCCAGGCTATCTGGAAGAAGAGGGCGCGAACAAGCAGAGCGCCACCGAGAGCTTCGTGGCGATCCGTGTTGATATCGACAACTGGCGCTGGGCGGGCGTGCCGTTCTACCTGCGCACCGGTAAGCGCTTGCCGACCAAATGCTCTGAGGTTGTCGTGTACTTCAAGAACCCAGAGATGAACCTGTTCAAAGACTCTTATGCTGAACTGCCGCAGAACAAGTTGACCATCCGACTGCAGCCGGACGAAGGGGTGGATATCGAGATCCTGAACAAAGTGCCGGGTCTGGATCACAAGCACAAACTGCAGACTACCAAGCTGGATCTGAGCTACTCCGAGACCTTCAACCAGTCGCATCTGGCGGATGCCTATGAGCGTCTGCTGCTGGAAACCATGCGCGGCATTCAGGCGCTGTTCGTACGTCGTGACGAAGTGGAAGCGGCGTGGGGCTGGGTGGATTCCATCATTGATGCATGGAACGCCGATGCTGAAGCGCCTAAGCCATACCAGGCTGGCACCTGGGGCCCGGTGGCGTCCGTCGCGATGATTACGCGTGATGGCCGTTCGTGGAATGAGTTTGAATAATTTGTGATGGCACAGCCAGTGATCTAACGGCTGGTTAGGTATTAGAGACCACAGACAAACGCTTTCGATGATGATCACCGAAAGCGTTTTTTTATTTCTGTAAAATGTAAGCGTTGACGGGTCAGAAAGCGTGTAACAGTATTTGCTGCACGGAGCAGGTTGATCAAATAAAGGATTATTGTGTGAATACGTTGGTAAAAAATGCATGGAGTTCAGTCGGTATGATATTGGGAGCGATAGCTCTGATTATCAGCCTTATCCATTTCTCAACTGGGCCTTACTCGGCACCTCCTTCGCTTGAGAGTGTCGTTGCCAGACACGTTGGCGAGATTAAAAAAGGCGTTATCGACGGATTGAAAGGCAAAGCTCCTTCCTCAAGTGAACCCGTCAGGAAAATCAATATCGATCAAATACTGACTACCGTTGTTCTTAGCCTCGCCACGGCGGCCTTACTCATGGCCTTCGTTGGTGGTATGCGTAAAGAGAACAAATGGAGTGTCAGGGGCGCGCTGATATTTAGCAGCGGAACGCTCGCATTCCATGCCATTTTGCTGGGTATGGCATTTGCGTCCGCGATTATCCTGCTACTTATCGTGTTGTCATTGATATCTGTTTTTTTCGGATAAAGATTTATGCCAGGCAATGGGATGAATGATGCAGAAGGAAAAAACTTCCCATTGGAAAATTCATTTTTCTTAAAATTGAACCAGAGTTTCAATAATTTTTGATATCCGATAGACGCCGCTCCAGCCAATCTTGTATGGTAGAGCCCAAACATTGACAGCCGGATGCGAGTCGGGCTGATGCCACTAAGGAAACGTGATGAAGAACTGGAAAACCACTGCTGAACAGATCATGACTACGGGCCCGGTTGTGCCGGTGATCGTGGTGAATAAACTGGAACACGCCGTGCCGATGGCCAAAGCGTTGGTGGCCGGCGGTGTGCGTGTGCTGGAAGTGACGCTGCGTACGCCGGTGGCGATGGACGCGCTGCGTGCGATGATCAAAGAAGTGCCAGAAGCGATTGTCGGTGCGGGCACAGTAATCAACACCCAGCAGCTGAAAGAGGTGACTGATGCCGGTGCGCAGTTCGTGATCAGCCCTGGTCTGACCGAGCCGTTACTAAAAGCCGCAGTTGAAGGTCCGGTACCACTGATTCCGGGCATCAGCACCGTTTCTGAACTGATGTTGGGTATGGATTATGGCCTGCGTGAGTTTAAGTTCTTCCCGGCTGAGGCGAATGGTGGTGTTAAAGCGCTGTCAGCGATTGGCGGTCCTTTCCCACAGGTGCGCTTCTGCCCAACCGGCGGTATCTCACCGGCCAACTATCGTGACTACCTGGCGCTGAAAAGCGTGCTCTGTATTGGTGGTTCGTGGTTGGTGCCGAACGATGTGCTGGAAAGCGGCGACTGGGATCGCATTACGCGTCTGGCTCGCGAAGCCGTTGAAGGCGCGAAGTAACGCATCTGGCAGGGTGCGAATCATTGGAACTGAAAGGGCGGCCTGGTGGCCGCCCTTTTTCGCTGTCAGCAGCTGAGGGAATTAGCCCTCTACTTTCACGGCTGCGGCACTCGCCACGGCACGTGCAATCGCCTCATCGGTATTGTCACCGG
>Ga0157363_1000433_pt1 | contig 31878 bp, 26 predicted proteins | sample AttsexASBM1_FD_111477 | JGI IMG/M metagenome (GOLD analysis project Ga0157363, IMG submission 111477) | Fungus gardens microbial communities from leaf cutter ant in Ribeirão Preto, State of São Paulo, Brazil - Atta sexdens ASBM1 | ecosystem: Host-associated > Fungi > Mycelium > Unclassified ... | reverse complement strand
GTGCCGGAGGCCACGATCTGGGCCGCACGTTCGAGGGAGTGGATGTGGACGCTGGAGGCGCCCTGCATGTCCAGATCGAGGGACTGGGTGTTTTCGATGTCCATGGTGGCGGAATCGAGGCTGGCGTCCAGGGAGGCGAGTTTTCCGGCGATGACGAAATGCGTGTCGTGGCTGTCGTGGATCGTCAGGCCGGTGCTGGGGGAGATGCTGATTGTCAGCTTCCCGTTGGGGGCGCAGGACTTTGTGGCGATGGAGATGCGGCTTTGCGCTTCTTCCTTGCCGGTATGCATGGAGACCTGTGCGAGGCTGCTTGAATCAAGTGTTGCCCCGTCCTTCATGTTGGGATCGACCACGACCCTGACCTGTCCGGTACAGGGGATCGACAGGTCCAGATCCTCTCCGGACAGGGTCATGCGCGCGGCGTGGGCTGCGGGCGACAGCAGGACGGTACCCGCCAGCAGGGCCAGAAGCGCCGGGCGGCGGCCGGAAAAGAGGACGGGGCGGCGTGTCATCGTGCGTTCCTTGCTCTCCAGCCCGGGATATCCTCGTCGAGGATGCGTTCGAGCTGGTCGATCCTTTCTTCCAGACGCGTAGCATGGGCTTCGGCCTGTGTCAGGGCGGCCTGAAGCATGGGGTCCTGCTGGGGCGCACCTTTTGGTGAGCCGTTGGCATGTTTGACCATGCTGACGACAGACCAGCAGATGATGGCTGTGATGGGAACAAGGAAGGGGAAGATGGACGAATTCATGCCTTGGGCCTTTCGGTCAGCCTTTTCTCAGCCTGCGCTTTTCTTTTCGGCCACACGGCGCTTGAGGGCTTCAAACTCGTTTTCTACGACGGCATCGGTTTCAAGGGCCGCGAGTTCCTCCTGAAGTGTGGGGTGGCCGGTGCGGCGGCCCAGATCATACGCCTCTGCCTTGCCTTCAAGCTCATCAAGAGCGCGTTCAACCTGATCGAAGCGGTTCAGCGTGTCGTCGATGCGGGTGTCGTAGAGTTTTTCGCGGGTTTTCAGGCGGCCCTGTGCGGTACGGGCGCGGATGGAGAGCGCCTTTTCGCGGGATTTGGCGTCGGCGATCTTGGCCTGAAGTTTGGAAATGTCGTCGTTCTGCTGGTCCAGCCCGTCCGAGATCTGGGCAATCTGCTGTTCCAGTGCTTCGCGCGACTGTTCCACGCTGTGGCGGGCGGCCAGCGCCGCGCGGGCGAGATCGTCGCGGTCCCGTTCGATGGCGAGACCGGCCTTGCGGTGCCATTCGTCTTCTTCGTGCATCATGGTGCGCACGCGGCGTTCGAGCTGTTTGCGCTCGGCGATCGTGCGGACCGCCTGACTGCGGACCTCGACCAGCGTGTCTTCCATTTCCTGAATGACCAGACGGATCATTTTCTGCGGGTCCTCGGCATTGGCGAGAATCGCATTCAGATTGGAGTTCACGATATCGGCGAGGCGAGAAAAAATACCCATGATGCTTTCCTTCCTGATGAAGAGACTTAGGACAGATCCCTGCTCTTGTCAGTGATGCTGTTTTGAGGGTGTTATGAACTGAAGACCTGAACGGGGGCGTGAGAGACCATAAAATGGCGAGAAGCACCGATATCGACGAGGTGCCGACCCCGATCGGGCGGGCTCCGGCATTTCTGGGGATGCTGGATCAGGTCTCCCGTCTGGCGCCCCTGCGGCGTCCGGTTCTGGTGATCGGAGAGCGCGGGACCGGCAAGGAACTGGTGGCGGCGCGTCTGGCGCTGCTGTCGGACCGGTGGGACCGGCCGCTGGTGAAGCTCAACTGCGCGGCCCTGCCTGAAGCGCTTCTGGACAGCGAACTGTTCGGCCATGAGGCGGGGGCGTTCACTGGCGCGCAGAAGCGGCGTCTGTCGCGCTTTGAGCGGGCGGACGGGGGCACGATGTTTCTGGACGAGATCGGCACCGCGTCGCAGGCTGTGCAGGAAAAGTTGCTGCGGGTGATTGAATATGGCAGCTTCGAGCGTGTGGGCGGCAGCGAGACCATCCGGGTGGATGTGCGGCTGATCGGAGCGACCAATGCGGATCTGCCCGCCATGGCGCGGGAGGGGCGCTTTCGGGCGGATCTGCTGGACCGGCTGGCCTTCGATGTTGTGAATATTCCGCCGCTGCGGGCGCGTCCGGAGGATATTTCCCTGCTGGCCGAGCATTTTGCCACCCGCATGAGTGCGGAACTGGGGCGGAAGATGTTTGCGGGGTTCACGGAGCGCGCGCTGGAGCGGTTGCAGGCCTATGACTGGCCCGGCAACGTCCGTGAATTGCGCAACGTGGTGGAGCGTAGCGTTTACAGGATGGACCGGCCGGAAAAGGCGCTGGACGAGATCGTTCTGGACCCGTTCGTCGTGCCCGATTGGAAGGACGTGCAGGTTCAGCGTGTGGTCACGGCGGCGGCCCCGGTTGCTCCGGCTGGGGGAGAGGCGCTGACGTTCCCGCGTGATTTCGGGGCGGATGTCAGGACGCATGAGCGCGCCTTGCTGGAAGCTGCTTTGCGCGAGGCGCAGTTCAGCCAGCGGCGCGCGGCAGAACTGCTGGGTCTGACCTACTACCAGTTCCGCCATCATCTGCGGCTGCACGGGCTGTCCGACAAGGAGGCGCGGAAGGCGCTTGGCGTGAAGGAGTGAGGGCGTGTCCATAAAACCCTCTGATGCAGGAACCGTGCCAGATGATGTTTTGGGTGGGGCCGTCGGGGCGGGAGCGCATTTCACGTCATTCAGAAATGGCGTTTGAGGCCATTTTTTATGGTTTCGAACCAATTTGTGTGATGAATAATTAAAACCAAACAAAAAAGTTATATCAAACAAAATAGTTTATTTTTGGTAGGTGTGCGCCTATGTCTCTGGCAGGCCGCCTGAGCGGTCGAACTGATCTGGACACAGGCAGGTGCGACACATGTCTCTTTCACGGACGGAACTGGATCATCTTCGGCAGGTCCCGGAAGACCGGATTTTGCAGGAGACGCTGACGCTGCTGCGCGGGCGTTTGGCTGTTGTCTCGTCTTTCGGGGCGGAGTCGGCGGTTCTGCTGGATCTGGTGGCGCAGATCGATCCGTCTGTTCCGGTGTTTTTTCTGGATACGAAGCGGCATTTTCCTGAAACGCTGGAGTATCGCGACCGTCTGGTGCGCAGTCTGGGTCTGTCTGATGTGCGGGTTCTCTCGCCCACGCCCAAAGCGTTGCATGACCGTGATCCGCAGGACCAGTTGGCTGCATTCGATCCGGATGCGTGCTGTGCGCTGCGCAAGGTTGAGCCGCTGGATCTGGTGCTGCCGGAATTCGATGTCTGGATTACGGGGCGCAAGCGCAGCCAGTCCGCAACGCGCACGGCGTTGCCGATTCTGGACCCGCAGCCTGATGGCAGCGTGAAGCTCAATCCGCTGGCGGGATGGGGCCCGGCGCAGATCGAGGCGCAGATGCAGCGCCGGGATCTGCCGCGGCATCCCCTGGTTGCAAAAGGTTACACCTCGATCGGTTGTGCTCCGTGCACAAGGGCGGTCAAGGATGGTGAAGATGGACGGGCGGGCCGGTGGGCCGGTCTGGCCAAGACGGAATGTGGCATTCACAGGCCGGCATGACTACGGAGCGGATAATGACGCAGACACCGATCCTGTCGCGGGATCAGTCCACCACCCCAAGTTTGGCACAACCGCGCATCATGGATGATCTGGACCAGCTTGAGGCCCAGAGCATTTTCATTCTGCGCGAGGCCTATCGCAAGCTGAAGCCCCTGTCCCTGTTGTGGTCGCTGGGCAAGGACAGCAACGTGATGGTGTGGCAGGCGCGCAAGGCGTTCATGGGGCGTGTGCCGTTCCCGGTCATGCATGTCGATACCGAGAAGAAATTCCCGGAAATGTATGCGTTCCGCGACGAATATACGAAGAAATGGGATCTCGACCTGTTGCTGGGTTACTGCCCGCCGGTTGAGGAAATTGACCCGTCGCTTCCGCCTGCTGCCCGCTCTGCCGCGCGCAAGACGGCTGGTCTGGCTGCGATGATCGAGAAGCACAAGCTGCGTGGCGTTATTGCGGGTATTCGTCGTGATGAGCAGGCGACGCGGGCGAAAGAGCGCGTGTTCAGCCCGCGTGGTGCGGGGCATCGCTGGGACGTGCGTAACCAGCCGCCCGAGTTCTGGGACCAGTATGCGACGCCGTATGAAGACGGCATGCATATCCGTGTCCATCCGCTGCTGTCATGGCGGGAGATCGACATCTGGCGCTACATCGAGCGCGAGAACATCCCGCTGGTGGATCTGTATTTCGCGAAAGACGGCAAGCGGTATCGCTCGCTGGGCGATCAGGACATCACCAATCCGATCGAGAGCAATGCCTCCACTGTGGCGGAAGTGATTGCCGAGCTGGAAACCAGCCGGACGTCCGAGCGTGCGGGGCGTGCGATGGATCATGAATCCGAGGACGTGTTCGAGCGTCTGCGTGTGGCGGGGTATCTGTGACAATGGGCGACACTATCGTGACCGGACAGTATTCCGAGACCCATCGTGCTGCGGCGACGCCCATCGTCATTGTCGGGCATGTGGATCATGGCAAGTCCTCGCTGATCGGGCGTCTGCTGTATGACACCGACAGCCTTCAGGACGGCAAGCTGGCGCAGATCGTCGAAAGCAGCCGCAAGCGAGGTCTGGCGGTGGAGTGGAGCTTTCTGCTCGATTCCCTTCAGATCGAGCGCGATCAGGGCGTGACGGTTGATTCCACGCGCATTCCGTTCCGTCTGGGGTCGCGGGAATTCGTGATCGTGGACGCGCCGGGCCATCGCCAGTTCCTGCGCAACATGATTACCGGGGCCGCCGACGCTGAGGCCGCTGTGCTGGTCGTCGATGCCAAGGAAGGCGCGCAGGAGCAGACACGGCGTCATGCCATGTTGCTGCGTCTGATCGGCATTCGTCATGTGATCGTGCTGCTCAACAAGTCGGATCTGCTGGAGTTTGACGAGGCGAAGATCGTCAAGGTCGAGTCCGACGTGCGCCAGCTTCTGGGCCGTCTGGAAATCGAGGTTGAGGCAGTCGTTCCGGCATCTGCGCGCGATGGTGATAACATTGCCAGCCGTTCCGAGCGGGCGCTCTGGTACAAGGGGCCGACGCTGGTAGAGGCTCTGGCCAATGTGCCGCCGCCGGCCTCGCGGGCTGCGTTGCCGTTCCGGATGCCGGTGCAGGATGTCTATCGTTTTGATGGCGTGCGCTATGTGGCGGGGCGAATTGAACGTGGGACCGTCCGTGCGGGCGACCGTCTGACGATTGGTGCGCAGGGGCAGGTTGCGACGGTTGCGGAGGTCTGCCGCTGGCATGCGCCGGAATTCCCTGTTGCGGGTGCGGGCGAGTCCATCGCGCTGCGTCTGGAGCCGGATCTGGTGCCGGATCGGGGCGATCTGTTGTTTCCGGCGGATGACAAGGCTGCTGCGCCGGAGCGTTCGGCCCGGATTCGCACGCGCCTGTTCTGGCTGCGCGGTGAGCCGCTGCGGGTGGGTGAGAGCTTCACGCTGCGTCTGGCGACGGCCGAGCATGACGTGACGGTGGTGTCCATCGATGCCGTGGTGGATCTGGAAGACCTGACCCTGCGTGAGGGCGACAGCGTGCCGCCGGACGGGTTTGCGGAAATCACGCTGGCGGCGTCCCATGCCGTGCTGTTCGATCCGTTCGCGCCGGGCTTTGGTGACGGGCGTGGTGTTCTGGTGGATCGCTACCAGCGTATCGTTGGTGGCGCGCCGCTGATTGGTCCGGCTGAACTGGCGGACGGCGAACATGCCATTCATCCGACGGCCAGCCGTGTGTCTGCGGCTCGTCAGGTCCAGACGCGGGGCCACAAGAGCGGTGTGTTCTGGCTGACGGGGCTGCCGGGGTCTGGCAAGAGCACGGTGGCGCGGGCGGCCGAACTGGCGCTTTCGGAACAGGCGATCAACGCGACTGTTCTGGATGGGGACACGCTGCGGGCCGGGCTGTGCAGCGATCTTGGCTTCTCACCGGAAGACCGTCGCGAAAACATCCGCCGTGCGGCGCATGTGGCGAAAATTCTGGCCGAGAGCGGTCAGGTCGTGATCGTGGCGCTGGTGTCTCCGCTTGAGGCGGACCGGGCGCAGGCGCGGCAGATCGTGGGCGAGAACTTCCATGAAGTCTTCGTCGATACACCGCTGGAGACCTGCGAAAAGCGGGACCCCAAGGGGCTGTATGCGGCGGCGCGTTCGGGAAAAATCCCAGAGTTTACGGGCGTTTCCGCGCCTTATGAGGCGCCGGTGTCGCCGGAGCTGCGTCTGGCTGCGGACCGTCCCGAGCATGATGCCGTGAATACTTTGACGGCGTTCATTCTGCGGATTGTTCAGCCGTAAGGCTCTTTTTTCTGCTGATGTGGCGCCAGACCCCCTTTCCATTTGGGAAGGGGGTTTTTTCATGTCTGGAGAAAGGCCGTGGACACGAAAAATTTCACGCAAAAAACGAAAACCGTCACTTTTGTGATGTTACTTCCGTGAGATGGAGCGTTAAAGAGGACGGATTGTTTACACAATAACGGTCTGCGGCTTCGCGGCGGAAGGTTTTATGATGCAGGGCACGAACGGGTCCATGAGGTTGAGCGGAAATGCTCTGACGAATTTCATTGCAACGATTTCGGCAACGGGCGGGCTGCTGTTCGGGTATGATACCGGCATCATTTCCTCCGCGCTGCTCCAGCTTCGCAATGAGTTTCATCTGGATACGCTTGGCGCGGAAGTCGTGACATCCGCCATTATTCTGGGCGCTCTGATCGGGTGTCTGGTGGCGGGTGGCATTTCTGACCGGCTCGGGCGTCGGCGGACGGTGATGATTGCGGCGGCGCTGTTCCTTGTGGGAACGGTCATTGTGGCCTCGGCGCATAGCGTCGCTGTTCTGATTCTTGCTCGGCTTATTCTGGGGCTGGCGATTGGCGGGGCGTCGCAGATCGTGCCGATCTATATTGCTGAGATCTCCCCTCCCGAGCGTCGTGGTCGCCTTGTCGTGGGCTTTCAGCTTGCGGTGGTGTCCGGCGTCACGATTTCCTTTATCACCGGCTATCTTCTGCGGGATTCGAGCTGGCGTCTGATGTTCGGGATTGGGATGCTTCCGGCGCTGATCCTGTTTGTGGGCATGGCGTTTCTGCCTAACAGCCCGCGCTGGCTGGCTCTGAACGGTCAGACCGAAGAGGCACGGATGGTTCTGCGGCGGGTGCGTGCGACCGATGAGATTGCGGATCGCGAACTGGACGGTATTCTTGAGAACCACGATGTGCAGGCGCCTTGGTCCGAGCTGGCGAAGCCGTGGGTGCGGCCTGCGCTGATGGCTTCGGTGGGCATTGCGCTGCTGTGCCAGTTCACGGGCATCAATGCGGTCATGTATTACGCGCCGACGATTTTTGCCGATGCGGGTTTTGGTCAGGATTCGGCACTGCTGACATCTGTGGCCGTGGGTATGGGTATGGTGTTTGCGACGGTGTTTGGCGGTTGGGCCGTTGATAACTGGGGACGGCGCATGCTGCTGCTGCGTCTGCTGCCGGGAGCTGTGGTGGCGCTGGTCGTTCTGGGGACGGCGTTTGCGATGCATCTGACGGGTGGCGTCGGAGCGTGGATCACGGTGGCTGCGGTGATGGCCTACACCATTTTCAATACGGGCAGTCTGTCGGTTGCGATCTGGCTGGTGGGTGCGGAAGTCTATCCGCTGTCCTGCCGCAGTAAGGGCATGAGCCTCGTCGCTGGTGGGCACTGGGGCGCGGATCTGGTGATTTCGCTGACAACGCTGTCTCTGGTGCAGGTTCTGGGTGCGGGATGGACGTTCTGGCTGTTTGCTGCCGTCAATGCCTTCGCGTTCTGGTTCGTGCTGCGCTATGTGCCCGAGACCAAGGGGCAGTCGCTTGAAGAACTGGAACGTCGTCTGAAGAACGGGACATTTGCGCCGGTGGATCGTGCTGCGGCCCGGGCTGAAGCTCAGGCCCGCTAAAGCAGGTTCCTAAGGCCGTCCCTTCAGGGACGACCGATGGACTGGTAATCGAATCCGGCCTCGCGCATGAGGTCGGGGCTCCAGATATTCCGCAGATCCGCGATGGCGTTGCCGCGCATCGCGTCACGCAGGCGGAGGGGGTCGAGAGCGCGGAACATGTTCCATTCCGTTAGGACGACTACGACATCGGCGTCCTGCGCGGCTGAGAGGGCGTCTTCGCAGTAGCGCACGCCGTCCGGCAGGAGTGAGCGGGCGGCGTCCATGCCCTCGGGGTCGAAAACCTGAAGGGTTGCCCCTGCGTCGTGCAGCCGAGCGAGGATGGGCAGGGACGCGGCTTCGCGCATGTCGTCCGTATCGGGTTTGAAGGTCAGGCCGAGAATGCCGACCGTTTTGCCTTCAAGAGTTCCGCCTGCCTGTGTGATGATGCGCTCGGCCATGCCGGTTTTGCGGGCTTCGTTGATAGCGACCGTGGCTTCCACGAGTTGTGTGGGCGCGCCGGCATCCTGGGCGATGGCGGTCAGGGCGCGGGTGTCCTTGGGGAAGCAGGAGCCGCCATAGCCTGGTCCGGGGCTGAGGAAGCGGCTGCCGATCCGCTGGTCGAGGCCCATGCCACGGGCGACGTCATGAATGTTTCCGCCGACTTTTTCGCACAGATCGGCCATTTCGTTGATGAAGGTGACTTTCATCGCGAGGAAGGCATTGGCGGCGTATTTGGTCAGTTCCGCCGTTTCCAGATCTGTCAGGACGATCGGGGCCTGAATGACCGTAAGCGGGCGATAGAGCTGTTCGATCAGGCTCTGCGCGCGGCTGCCGCCATCCGGGCCGGAGCGGTCGATGCCGACGATGACGCGGTCCGGGCGCATGAAATCGTCGATTGCGTTGCCTTCGCGTAGGAATTCGGGGTTTGAGGCCACGTCGAAGGTCAGGTCCGGGCGGGTCTGGCGCAGGATGCGGGCGACTTCGCGGCCCGTGCCGACGGGGACGGTCGATTTCGTGACGACCAGAAGGTCCGTTCGGGCGGCGCGGGCGATTTCTTCCGCAGCCGCATAGACATAGGTGAGGTCCGCGTGGCCGTCGCCGCGCCGGGTGGGGGTGCCGACCGCAATGAACACGGCATCGGCGTTTTCCATGGCCGCGCCGAGATCGTCTCCGAAGGTCAGGCGGCTGGAAGCGACGTTGCTGCTGACGAGGGCGTCCAGTCCGGGTTCGTAGATCGGGATGCGCCCGTCATGGAGGGCCGCGAGCTTTTTCGGGTCCCGCTCCACGATGGCGACGTCTGCTCCGAACTCGGCGAAGCAGGCACCTGAGACGAGACCGACATATCCGCCACCGACCATTGCAATACGCATCTCTGGACCCTCTCTTTTACGGTCCGACGTGCATAGCCGGGGGCAGGATGAGGTGCAAATTGGGCCTTAACGCGTGGGGCGGGCGCAGGCGTTTGAGGCTGCGAAACCCTGAAGGGCGGGAGGGAGGTTCGTGACCGCGTTGGAATCCGCGAGCATGTCGCGCCCGACCTTTGACCATGTGGCGAGGGAGAGGGTCGGGGCATCGAAGGGGCCGCTGACGCGCACGGGCACATCGAGCGCAAAGAAGCTTGTCGAGAAGGGGCGGCTGGCGAAGACGAGATCGAGCCATCTGCGGTTGAGGTCAAAATTCGCTTTGGCCGCGATCGTCCCTTCACCTGTGCGCAAGCGGAGCGGGATGACCGTGCCGATGCCCTGATGCATCTGAAGCACGCCGAGCAGGCAGGTGATGGGGGTCACACCCTTGGCGTGCCGGAACAGCAGGCGCAGATCCATCGAGGCGGCCTCGACGATTTCCTTTGCGATTTCGCCTTTTTCCATACTGACGGCGGCGGTCATGTCGGCGCGGCTGATGGCTTCGTTGAGGGTATGGACGTTCTTGGAACTGGCAGTGATGCGGAAGTTCAGGCTGCCTTTGACCGGAACGGGTGCGAGACCGGCCACGCGGCGCAGGCGGTCGATGTCGCCATGCGTCAGGACCACGTCGGCTGCGACGCGGGACGATTTTCCATCGGCTTCGATGCGGCCATCGGCGCTGAGGGACGCGCCGATATAATCCAGACGTAGAAGGGGAACTTCAATCCGGTTGGGGGTCTGGGCGGCTTGAATCCGGAGGTTGGTAAAATTGAGCGCGTTGTAGATCAGCTGGCGGGCGGTCAGCTCGAAATGGACCAGCGGGTCCGGATCGGGGGGCGTGATGAGCAGAAGGTCCGCGTGCAGGGTGGAGGGGCTCTTTTTGCTGCCTTTGGAACCCGAGGGGGCGAGGATGGGCATCAGGCCGTTGATGTCGAGACGTCCGAAGCCGGTTTTGGCTGTGACGTCATCGGGTTTGCCGTGGCTGCCTTCGATCAGGGTGAAGTCGCCGCTTTCCATCGTGCTGGACTGGATGGTGCCCTGGGCTTTGGTGAAGTGCCAGTCATCGCCGGAATGGCTGAAATCGCCGGACAGGGCCAGTTTGACGGGGGCGTGGTCGTCCGTGATCCCCGCAACGCTGAATAAGGTATCGGAGGTGGGGGTCGTGACGGTGGTGTGGCCTTCCACGCCTTCGAAATTCACCGGGTCTGTCAGGGTGCCGGTGAAGTCCGAGGTCATGTCGCCGGAAGTGACATGGGCTGTGGTGGCGTAGGGGCGGTGGGGTGTTTTGCGGAGGTCGCTGATGGGCTCCATTTCCGCGGAAATGCTGACGGGTGTGTCGTTATAGGCCCCGGTCAGGGTCATGGTGAATGGGCTGCTGTCACTGGTGGAGGCGAACGTGACCTTTTCAAGCGTGGTTTTATAGGACGCGCCATTGGCCGAGCGGTAGGTGACGTCGCTGTCGAGGATCGTGGCGTTCCGGAGGCCCGGTGCGTTGCTCAGATCGGGCGGTGTGTCTGCTTTGGCCTGTTCCTCGGGGGTGAGGGGCGCGCGGGGCTCGTTCTGGTGGGGGCCGAAGCGCCAGTTGGGCAGATGGGCGGGCGTGCGCTCGAACAGGCCGGAGAATTTTGAAATAACGATATTGCGGGCTTCGGGTGGACCCCAGATCAGGGAGGTCAGGCGGATCTGGGCGGCGAAATGGCCGAGTGTCATCATCTGGGGGCGGGTGCCGCTGGCGATATTGGCGACGGAGACGTCGTCGGCGTCGATGGTCAGCCATGTGCCCGGATGAATGTGAAGGGCGCCGATATGGACGGTGCGGCCGAGCTTTTTCTCCAGCCTTGGCGTGGCGAAGGCGGCGAGGTCCCGGTGATCAATCCAGATCCATCCTGCGCCGAACAGGGCCAAGAGGAGAACGGTGAGGGACAGGATGGAAACCAGAAACCAGCGCAGCAAGAGGGCAGTCTTTCAGGACGTATTCAATGAGGCCGGACAATACCGGGAAGTTCTGCAAAGGGGAACTCCACGGTAAAGGTCGGAGGATACACGGAATATTTCTGAAAATTCTGCTGCAATAAAAAGACCGCGGTTTTTTTGATTGTGTGGTTGATGGCCGCGTTACTGAAAGACGCTGCGGAATTTTTCGACGGCGTGCAGGGCGCAGGCTTCGTCCTTGTCGCCGCCGGGTGCGCCGGAGACGCCGAGGCCACCGAGGATGGCATGATCGGTTGCGCTGCGCAGGGTAACGCCGCCGGGCACGAACAGGACTTCGGGGATGGTGTTCAGGGCGCCGTTTGCGGGGCCGGTGACGCCTGCGGCGATCAGTTCACTGGTTGTGTTTTTATTGAAAGCCAGACCGTAGGAATAGGCCGTATAGGCTTTGCGGTAGGAGACGGAGAGCGATTGCAGCGGGACCGTATCGCCTTTGACGACGGCCTGTTCATGGCCGGTTGTGTCCACGACGGTGGCGGTGACGGAATAGCCCTGTGCGGCGCAGAGGCGCACGGCTTCGGCGGCGAGGGCAGCGGCAGTTTCCCAGTCGAGTTTCTGGCTTGTGACGATATGGGAGGGTGTTTGCGCGCGGGCGGTGGGGCTCAGAAGGGCTGCGATGAGCGCTGCTGCGGGCAGAACTGTTTTTGCGTTGGGGAGCATCAGCCGGTTCTCTCGTTGTGGAACCAGAAGCATGCTGTGTGCGGGGCGTGGGTCGCAATCGGGAATGCGGGGGTGCACGCAATGGTGTTTGGTGGGGAGGGAGCTGGGGGTCTCTCCCGGACCGGGGTCCGGGAGAGGGGAACGTGTGTGGTTTAGAACGCAGCCTGAATACGGGCTGCGAAAGAGTTGCCAGAGCGACCGGAAACGTTGGTGGCAGAGGCTACGCTACGAGACGTGACGAAGTGGCTGTAGTCCACCATGAAGCGGAAATGGCGGTTCGGGTACCAGTTCAGGCCGCCGGTATAGACATTCTGCATGCCGCCCCGGACGTAGCTGACGCCGTTCTGGCTCGTGATCCCGGCCGTTGCGGCATTGATGTTGCTGTTCAGGTCCAGGCCGCTGTACTGGGCCACGGCTTCGAGGGCGCCCCAGTGGTTGAGCGCAGGGTTGAATTCCTGATCAGCACCGACACCAGGTGCACCGAATGCGCCTTCCTTGATGTTATACATACGGGGCTTGCCGAAAATCGTGTAGGCAGCGGCACCATACCAGCCCTGGAAGTTGAACGCGGGCAGGTTGGCCTGCGAACGCTGAACGCCAACGTGATAGTATTCGCCCTTCACGAGGAAGCGGTCCCAGCGGAACCCGAGTTCCGGGCCTGCGGCCCAGACCTGGGCAGCCTTGGTGATTGAACCCGTCGCTACAAGGCTGGCTTCACCAATATCAAATTCCGGACGCTGCCCAAAGGACGTCGTACGGGAGCAGTAATTGGCGTTAGCTCCGGTGTTGCAGGCGAGGCGGAAAGCGGCAATCGCCGATACACCGACGTGAAGATCCACATCCTTGGTGGCGATTGGACGGCTGGCGGCGCGGAGCATACCGCCCGTCTGACTGTCTATCGTGGATCCGCTGCCACCACCGTAATAGGTGGAGCTCATGTCAGAGGCGTTGCGGTGACCCCATTCCTGGCCAGTGAAGTAACCGGCAACCCACCAGCGCTTCTCGTAATGCAGGCCGCCGACCACGAAGCGGGCATCACCCGCTGCGATGTTACGGACCATATCTGTGATGCTGGGACGTTCCAGCGTCATGAAGTCGTTGGAGCTTTCGGCGTCCTCTTCCGTCACGCGGGGCTGGAAATAGCCGACCGTCAGGATGGTGTTGTGGAAGCCGGTGTAGTTCAGGTTGCCTTCGTAAAGGCCGACATAACCATCGTTATGGTTGGCGCCGAAATCAGGCGTGACGGCCGCGACCCAGTTCTTGTAGCGGAACATGAACGGAATACGCAGGCGGCGCTGGTTGGTGGTGAAGCTGTTGAAAGCACCACGGGTGTCGTTGCCGCGAGGTCCGGAATTGAAGAAGCCGCCGAAGTCTTCATGATAGGCGAGGCCAATCGAGAGGGCATAGGCGCCGTCCGAAGACTGGATCGTCGGGCGACCGCCCGGGAAGCCGACCTTGATGCCGCCGACGCTAACTTCTTCGTCCTGCGCGGTGGCGCGCTGGAAGTCGGCCCAGGAAGAGACGTCAGCGCGGTCTGACGGCGGACGACCATCATCGGCGCCGGGCTTGGCCGGGCGAACGCTGATCAGAGGCTGCGCGGCCGTGCGTGGCTGTCCGATATAACGGCCACGCTGGGCGTAGGGGTTGTTTTCGGCTTCTTCCCGCTGGCGGGCCAGAACGGCACGGGCGCGCTTCACTTCTTCAGCATGTTCTTTCTTCATGCTGGTGAGCTGGGCCTGCATGGCTTGGATCTGCCGTTCCATGATCTGCATCTGGTCGGCGGCCCGGGCGTGGCCACAAAGCGGGAGGAGGGAAACCAGGGTCGTTGTGGTCAAAAGGGCCTTGGGAAGACCTGTGGTCCGACGGAAAGAGAAAGCCATTGCTGCGGTGCGTCCTTCTGGGGAGGGCGTGTGTTCCGCAGTTCAGGTATCTGATTCGCTTTTTGAAATAATGGGAAGGTTTCATGACGGGAACATGACAGTTCCATGACAGAAGGCGTGAAAAGCCCCGGAAAACAGGGAGTTCCGGATTTCATATGTCAGTTTTGTTGCGAAGTGAGCGCTGACCGGCGGGTCGGGGCAGGAGGGGTGTGACATTTCGGCACTTAGGGGTGTGCGGGGGCTGTCATGAAACTATCACGCAGGTCCCACTGTTTCTGTATCCGCGCCAGCGTTACTAAGGGGCAGTTTTCACGCCCCATAAGGGATTCCCATGATCAAGAGCAGAGCTCCGCTATTCGGTCTTCTCGTCGCCACGGCCCTTGGCACTGTTGCCATGACCCCGTCCGTGTCGTCGGCGCAGGCTGCGGACATCACTGGCGCAGGATCCAGCTTCGCCGCACCGATCTATGGTGCATGGGGCACGGGTGCCAAGAGCCAGGCCGGTATTTCCGTGAACTACCAGAGCGTGGGCTCCAGCGCCGGTCAGGATCAGGTCATCGCCCGTACGGTTGATTTCGGTGCGTCCGACAAGCCGATGAACGGCGAGCGTCTGGCCAAGGAAAAGCTGTACCAGTTCCCGACCGTCATGAGCGGCATCGTGGTTGTGGCGAATGTGCCGGGTCTGGCTCCGGGCCAGCTCCGTCTGGATGGTCCGACGCTGGCTGCGCTGTATGACGGCGAAATCACGACTTGGGACGATGACCGCATCAAGGCCCTGAACCCGGGTCTGAAGCTGCCGGATACGGATGTAGCTCCGATCCACCGCGCCGATGGCTCGGGCACGAGCTTTGTGTTCACGTCCTATTTGTCGCAGGTCTCCCCGACCTGGAAGCAGAAGCTCGGTGCCGGCACGTCCATCGCCTGGCCGGGCGGTTCGGGTGCGCGTGGCAATGATGGTGTGGCCGCTCTGGTGCGTCAGACGGAAGGTGGTCTGGGGTATGTCGAGTACGCCTATGCCGCGCAGAACCACCTGAACATTGCCCAGATGAAGAACCACAGCGGTGCGTTCGTCGCGCCGACGCTGGCCAGTTTCACGGAAGCCGCCAAGGCTGCTGACTGGGTTCATGCCGATCATTATGCCGTGAACCTGCTGGACACGGATGGTGCGTCTTCCTGGCCGATCGTGACGGCGACGTTCGTTCTGGTGCCGGTCGATGCGGCGCAGAAGGAGTCCGGCAAGGCTGTTCGTGACTTCTTTACCTGGGGTTTCCAGCATGGCGATGCGGACAATGCCCGCCTCGACTATGTCGACCTGCCGCAGAGCGTGCGCACGGACATTCTGGCCAACTGGCCGAAGTAAGTCCTGCGTCTGTCTCCGCAATGACGGGTCGGACCTGAATTTCAGGGCTGGTCAGTCAGGATAAAAAGGCGTTGAGTATGGAACGGGCTTCTCCTGTGTGGGAGAAGCCCGTTTTCTGTTTTTTGCTCTGTTGAGTCATGGTGCCCGCGTGTCCGTTACGTCGCTTTCCGAACAGACATCCCCGCAGGGGATGAATGGCCTGACCCGTGTGCTGATCGGTGTGATCTTCATTCTGGGGCCTGTTTCGACGGACATGTATCTTCCGGCCTTTCCGGAACTGGAGCATGATCTGGGGCATGGGGCCGGTTCGGCGCAGCTCACGCTGACAGCGTGGCTGGCGGGGCTGGCGATCGGGCAGTTCACGCTGGGGCCGCTCTGCGACCGGTATGGACGCAAGCTGCCGCTGCTGTTCGGGCTGGTGGTGTATGCCCTTGCCTCGGTCGGGCTGGCGCTGACGACCAGTTTTCACATTTTCTGCACGCTGCGCTTTGTGGCGGCTCTGGGCGGGGCGATCAGTTCTGTGGCGCCACGGGCAATGGTGCGGGATGTCGCGACCGGGTCGGCGGGTGTGAAGCTCATGTCGCAGCTGATGCTGATTTTTGGTCTGGGGCCTTTGCTGGCGCCGTCGATCGGGAGTTTTCTGCTGGACTGGGGAAGCTGGCGGCTGATTTTCTGGGCGAATGTCGTTTTCGGCGTCGTGATGTTCTTCTGCACGTTGTTTCTGCTGCCCGAGACATTGCCCCTGGACCGGCGTTTTGCGTTGCCGGTCAGCGGGATGGTGGCGCGTTACCGGGATCTGCTGCGGGAGCCGCTGTTCTGTTCTGCGGTGATGGTCGTGAGTTTTGCGACCTTCACGATGTTTGCCTATCTGTCGAATGCGCCTGCGCTGTTCGAGAATATTCTGCATTTCTCGCCGCATCTGTTCGCCATTTTCTTCGGGCTGAACGGGATTGGCTTCATCATTGGTTCGCAGGTGAATGCCAAGCTGGCAAACCGTTTCCTGTTCACGCGGGTGATGGAGACCGCAATGCTGGCGGTTCTGCTGTTCTGTGCGCTGGCAGTGGTGGTGTGTCTGAGCGGATTTACGGGGCCGCAGAATCCGTGGGTCCTGTGCGCGCTGATCTGGTGCACCACATTTTCGTTGGGCTTTATCGGGCCGAATGCGGGCATTCTGGCACTGACGCATCACGGGCATCAGGCGGGCGCGGCTGCGGCGCTGATGGGGACGCTGAACTGGACGATTGCCGGTCTGGCGGGGGTAATGATGTCGTTTCTGCCGACGGACTGGGTCGGGTCGACATCGGTCGGAATGCTGGTGGGGATCAGCTTCTGCTGGCTGTGCGATCTGTGGCGTCGCCGGCTGGATCCGCAATCCTATCTGTCTGTCCGGCAATAAGAGCCGGAGCGGGACGCCCGGCGCGAAGCCGGGCTTGTCCCGAGAAGACTGTGATCAGCTCTCGGAAACGCGGTCAGCAGCAACCGTAGCGATCATCAGGGCGCCGATCATCGGAACGAAGGCAACCATCGAGAACTGTGCGAGAAGGCTGGTGGGAAGGCCGATCAGGTGGATCAGGGTCATGGACGTCATCTGGAAAATCTCCGTGTGGATCTGTGTGCCGTTTTGCGGCGTGCAGCGGGAGAAACTCCAGAATCGATGTCCGAAGCAACAAATACAGATGCAGGGTCAGACCTGCATTTCCTGCATAAATGCTTTTTAAACTTTCGCCGTCTTTGTGGAACGGAAGTTTCCGTTACGAAGATGCGATTATTTTATCAAGGATGAAGTAAAGCGCGATCCGGGGAATTGCCCGGATTTCTTTCGGAAAACAGTACCGTTCCCGGTGGTTTTTGAAATAAAATTGCGCGGCGGCTTATTCTGCGTTGAGGTTCAGATCGCTGTCATGGCGCAGGCCGTGCCAGCTCAGGAGGGTGTCGGCGAGGAAGAACATGAGCGATCCGACGGTGCAGGCGAGAGCTATGCCAAAAAACGCCAGCAGCCATGCCGAGGTCGAAGCATCGCGCAGAGAGCCTACAAACAGCGCCATGGCCGCGCCGCAGGTTGAGGCGCCGCCGATCCCGTTCAGGAGAATCGCGGCGTCCAGAACGAAGACGCGGCGGTGCAGGCGGGCCTGCTGGTTTCGCAGGCGGGCGGGCGTGTCGATGGGATCGACGGGCGTATCGTCCGTTTTCGGAGTGCCAAGTTTCTTGCGGACGTCTTCAAGATGGTCCGTGACGCGGGCCAGACGGGTATTGAAGACGTTGATGAGGGTGCCGATGCCGGAGAGCATGAAAACCGGCGTAAGCGCGACCTGAATCAGGTGGGCGGCGCTGTCGACAGGATCGGGGTCGTAGGAAATCGGAAAAGGCATGATGTCTTATACTGCATGATGCGTTTGCGAAAAGACCGGCGTCTTCTGAAAGGGCACCTCTGGAACAGGAAGGGCAAGATGGGGTAGGGAAGGGCAGCCATTGCCAGAGGTGTTCCGGCCCTGATGTTCAACCTGCTTCGTCTGTCGTGTCGTTCTGCCCTGTTCTGTGCGGGGATCGGGTTGTCTGCGGGCTTTGCGCAGGCGCAGGGCTTGGACGAGGGCGGCGCACATTGCACTGGGCTTGCGCTTCAGGCCGAATTTGCGTGCCGGAGCTGGACCGAGGTGGCGCAGGATGTGAAGGCGGGGACCGATACCGTCATTATTCCTGTCGGCGGGACCGAGCAGAGCGGGCCTTATATTGCGGTCGGCAAGCATAATGTGCGGGCTGAGGTTCTGGCGGATACGATTGCGGTTCAGGCCGGGCATACGCTGGTGGCGCCTGTTGTGGCCTATGTGCCGGAGGGCTCGACGAGCCCGCGCACGTCTCACATGAAGTTTCCGGGCACGATTTCCGTGCCGCCTGCCGTGTTCGAAGGGCTGCTCAAGGGCGCTGCGGAGAGTTTCCGCGTTCAGGGTTTCCGGCGCATCGTGCTTCTGGGCGATCACGGCGGGTACCAGTCTTTCATGGCGCAGGTGGCGCAGGAACTGAACCGGGCCTGGAAGGGTCAGGCCGCCGTGCTTTATGTGCGCGATTATTATGAAGTCGTGCCCCATCAATATGCCGATGCCCTGCGTGCGCAGGGTTATGGTGCGGAAGTGGGGCTTCATGCGGAGCTGAGCGATACGTCGCTGATGCTGGCGGTTGATCCGTCGCTTGTGCGTCAGGAGGCGTTGCGCAAGGCTCCGAAACCGGGTGTGGCCGAGGGCGTCTATGGTGGCGATCCGCGGCGGGCATCGGCCGGACTCGGCCGGATCGGCACGGACATGCAGATCCGGACCGCGGTTGCGGCAATCCAGTCTTTCCAAAGGAGCCATCCATGACCTTCAAGACTCCTCTTCTGGTGGCGATGACGCTGCTGGGGACTGCCTTGGGAGCTGCCGCGGCCCAGGCGCAGGACTATTCTCCGAGCGCGCCGATGGTGCCGGTTCCGGCTGATGCTGCGGCCGCCCCGGTTGCGGCGTCCGGCATCCAGACGATTCCGGGGATGCCGCCGGTGATTGATCCGAAGAACATCTATAGCGAGACGACGCCGTCCCATATCTCGCCCGCGATCGCGCAGGACCCGGCCCGCGTTTATGTGCCGAACCTGCGGGGAGACAGCGTTTCCGTGATTGATCCGGCGTCTTTTCAGGTTGTGGACACGTTCCCGGTCGGCCATTCGCCGCAGCATGTGGTGCCGTCCTGGGACCTGCGGACGCTGTGGGTGACGAATAACAGCGAAGGCCGTCCGGACGGGTCGCTTACGCCGATCAATCCGGCGACGGCCAAGCCGGGTCCGTCCATTGCCGTGGATGATCCATACAACATGTATTTCACGCCGGACGGGAAATACGCGATCACGGTGGCCGAGGCGCACAAGCGTCTGGACTTCCGCGATCCGCATACGATGGAGCTGAAGGGCTCGGTCGAAACGCCGGAATGCAAGGGTGTCAATCACGCTGATTTCTCCATTGACGGCAAGTACGCGATCTTCACCTGCGAGTTCGGCGGTTATGTCGCCAAGGTCGATACGGTGAACCTGAAGATGATCGGGATGCTGAAGCTGTCTAAAGGCGGGATGCCGCAGGACATTCTGACGGCGCCGGATGGTCACAAGTTCTATGTGGCGGACATGATGGCGGACGGTGTGTTCGTTGTGGACGGCGATTCCTTCAAGGAAACCGGCTTCATTCCGACGGGTATCGGCACGCATGGCCTGTATCCGAGCCGTGATGGCAAGATGATGTATGTCGCCAATCGCGGGTCACATCGCATTCATGGTCCGAAGCATGGGCCGGGTGGCGTTTCGGTCATCGATTTTGCGACGGACAAGGTCGTCAAGACCTGGATGATCCCCGGTGGCGGCAGCCCGGACATGGGCAATGTCAGCGCGGACGGCAAGCTGCTTTGGCTGTCGGGGCGGTTTGACGATGTGGTTTATGCGATCGACACCGATACGGGTGCGATGCGCAAGATCCCGGTTGGCGCGGAGCCGCATGGTCTGACGGTCTGGCCGCAGCCGGGACGCTACAGCGTCGGGCATACGGGGATTTTGCGGTAAGGTCTGCAGGATTGATGGATTGGGAAAGGGAGGCAGATGTTCTGTCTCCCTTTTTTCATTTTACGCAGGTGCCTGACATGTCGTTGATGGCCTTGTTGGGCGTAAGAGTGTGCGCTCGGTTTATGCGGAGTGCTGTGATGCGTGTGGCTTTATGGGCTATTTTTGCCGGTATGATGGTGGCGACGGCTGCGTATGCGCAGAACGACATCGCCCGGCCGTGGGAGCCGTCTATTCCGGATAACGTGCCGGTCACGCTGCATGAGGCTTTGCCGCCTCATGTTCGGGTGGGGAATGTCGATATTGTTCTGGAAACCACGCGACTCAGCGACCTTCAGAGGCTGCATCTCATCGGGGTGATCAATCGCGTCGGAGATGCGGCAGCTTCACTGTCGTGGAGTTGCCGGGACGTTAATACGGTTTCGGCCCTTGTGCGGATTTGTCCGCGAAGTGGTGAGATAGATGGCGGTGACTCGATTGGGTCAGTGACGATCGAACGGACCGGGCCGGCTTCGACTTTAGAGGCGCAGCAGTCTGTGAGCTTTGCGGGCAGCGTTGGTTTCGGGGCGACGATCGAGGCACTAGTTCATGCCTTCGGGGCGCCGTGCTATCGTACATCCGGTAAGAATGGGCTGGTCACCCTCGACTGGCGCTACAGTCAGTTACGTCATCCCGTAGGTGTTGACGGTTTTGAGACGGATGGGGACCTGTACGTTCTGTTTGATCGTTCAGGCATGAAAGCCGTGTATTTCAGTCGGACGACATCGGACTGACGACCTCTTTATATTCAGAGGCAGGCAGTCCGGGAGTGTCTCTTAATTGTTGTTCGGGCTCGGGGATTTTTTGGTGAACAAGCGATCAATCGCAGGGCCGATGAAGTAGCCGATGATTCCAGTGATCAGGACGGAAGGCCAGGCCCAGCCAGCGTAATCCTTGAAGAAATCCTGATTTTCCAGAACTGTCATGACGGCGATGTCGATCAGGACGAGGGTCCATAATGTTGTGGACAGGAAGGGCTGGAGCCAGGCGTGGCGGACTGTGCGGGACATGAGGGGTGCTCCGGCTTACGAGATCGAGACGTGGAAGACGAAGATCATCCCGCAGATGAAGGCACCGAAGAGCGGCAGCCAGCAGGTGTGCAGGTGGTTGAGGTTGTCCATGTAGGAATAGGCCAGCGCGAGCGCGACATAGACATGGGCGAAGACGAGGCCGAGGACCATGCCGATGAAACGCTTTTTCAGAACCTGCTCTTCCTGACGGTTTTTTTCGGCGAGAGCGGCGGGATCGGGGCGGGCCATCGGTGTTTCGGTGGTGGCCGGGGCGGTGGTTTGATCGGGGGCTGACGGCTCTGGTGAGACCAGGACAAGAGACATCGCTGAATTCCTTGGCATGATCCTCGCCGATCGGCGGGCGATGCGGGGCCACGGAAAGATCGGGCCGGGAAATCGTCTGCGGGGAACCGGGAGGAAGGTTCTCGATAATGTGTGGGCAGAATGAGCCTGTCCGCACGACAATGCAAGACTTTATTTAAATGATTAAGGGTTAGGCTTCCCGGCAATAAAAAACCGGCTCCTGAGAGGAGCCGGTTGGGGGGTCAGGCCTGACCGGGGGCGTTGTTTCCGGGGGCGTCGTTGGCCGGGATGGGCAGCGGGGCATCTGTGGTGATGCGTATGGCGTTGCCGGGCGGCGTCGTGAAGTAGGATGTGCCGGTGTAGAATTTGATGCTGGCGGCGGCGAGCTGGTTGGTGATGCGGCGGTAGAACTCGCGTTTGACCTTCCATTTCATCATCGGTGCCGTGCGGAAGCTGCCGAGGAGGGTGGCGCCGCCGCTGTCGCTGTTGTCCACGCCCAGATCATTATAGTCCGACAGGATCATGGGGCCGAAGACCGCATCGTCGCGCATTTCCTTGAGGGTTTTCGTCATGATGGCTGTCACGCGCGGCAGGTCTTCGGACAGGTCGAGCTGCTGTTTGACGATGACCTGATTGTAGCCGCGGGCCGTGTTGGCGATCGAGGAGACGGACGAGAACGGGATGATGTGAAGATCGCCGTTGATGTCCCGGACCTTCACGGTGCGGATCGAGAGGTTTTCCACCGTTCCCGAAACGCCACCGGTCGTGACCCAGTCACCGACCTGGATGGCGTCTTCGACGAGCATGAAGAAGCCCGTGATGAAGTCCTTGACCAGACTTTGCGAACCGAAGGCGATGGCTGCACCCATGATACCTGCGCCGGTGAGCAGCGGGGTGACGTTGATGCCGATCTGCGAGAGCGTTGTGACGGCGACGATGATGATGATGATGGCCAGCAGAACGGTGCGGATGATGGGCAGCACCGTGCGCAGGCGGGTGGCGCGAGCGAACTGGTCCGAATTTTCGAAACGGGTGAGCTGCTGGCTGAGGAAAGCGTTGATGATTTCCCAGATCGTGACCGCGATGCTCAGGGCGACCAGCATGGTCAGGACGGCGTCGAGCAGATGGCGTCCGACGGCATTTTTGATGAAGAAGCCGAACGTGGGCAGACCCCAGGCTTCCGTCATGGCGATCAGGGTCAGGAAGAGGATGGCGCCGGTCAGGATGCGACGGGCGAAGGGGTAATAGCGGTCGGCGCGTTTCTGGATGTCGGGGAAGCGTTCGGTCAGGACGGGGTTGATGCGGAAGAAGCGGTCCTGAAGCCCGTAGGCGAGCACGGCGATCAGACGGGATGCGACGAGAATGCCGATCGTGATGCCGGTGGTGTCGAGAATCCAGCGATAGCCCCCTGGAAGATGGGCGGCCCAGACGATCCAGAGGGAGGCGTCGAGGAACATGGCCGGGACCCACCACAGGCGCGTGATGGCGACAATGAAGGTCCACATCGCGGTGTTGGGGACGGCGCGCGGCTGAAGCGCGCTGCTAACGAGGTGTCGGACCCGCCAGATGAAGACGGCGATCAGGATGTGTTCGATCAGGATGATGCCGCGGATCATCGCATCCGTACCGCGCGGCGAGAGATTGAACTGGCTGCCTAGTGTGGACAGGCAGAAGACGATGGCGGGGGCTGCGACCAGCACGTTCCACCAGCGGGTCAGCAGGAAAGCGGTTGCGTCCGTGGCGGGCAGGAGGCGGATCGTGGGGGAGCGGGGCGCGAATCCGGTTTCGACGAAAAGATAGAGAATCCGGGCGGCGGCGTAGCAGTTGGCGAGCGTCATGATGACGTTGTCGGTCTTGGCGCTCCAGGGGAGGACCAGAACGGCCAGATAGGCGACGGCCAGAAAAACGAGGACCGGGATGGCTTTCAGGGCGAAATGTCCGAGCGCATAGGGGACGCGGGACAGGAAGCGCAGGGTTTCGACCTGACGCTGCTGGTCGGCGGCGCGGGTTTCGCTGGAGCCATCAACGATGGGGTCATGCGCTGCGGCGTCTTCATTTGCGACGGTGTTGCGTTGTTCCCGGTTTTCGGCGTTCTGCGTGAGCTGGACGAGCGGTTTGTGCAGGCTCAGGGCGACGATCCGCTCCAGAGCCACGCCGCAGAGCATGACCACGATGCCGCCTGCGAAGGCATGCAGGATCGTGCTGCGGGTATCGGGGGAGGCAAGGGTCGTGTGAGCCCATCGGCCAACGATTCCGAGGTCGCTGAACAGATCGAGGAAATTATGCAGATAGCCGAGGGCCTGAAGGCGGATGCTGCTCAGGCCGGTATGGATGTCGGGCGGCACATCGGCGACGGTTTTGGCGGGTGCGACTTTTGCGGGGGCTGCGGCAGGGGTTGAGGCTGCGACCGGAAGGCCGCGGGCCATCAGGTCAAGGGTGTGGGTGAAGGCGTCCCGTTCCTTGGGGTTGTTCAGGACGTTGAGGAGCTGCTGGGCTTCCTGCTGGCTGAGGGGATGGGTGCTGTCGGCGGCTTTTGCCGGAAGGGCGGGCGCCAGAAAACCGAGGAGCAGAAAGAGGAAGAGGCCGAGGACGGCGCGTCCGGTTCGCGGGCGGGGTGAGGCGGACGGATCGGGACGGGGGATCGACGGCATCGGTCTGTTGGGTCCTTGAGATTACGCGTTCTGGGCTGCGGTCTGATATCCGCGCCGGGTGGTCCGCCGAGGGCGGTTGTTAGGTGCGAACATGGCACAGGGGGATGCCTCTGTCCTACCCCTCTTCCTGTGGGTGTTTTATTCGGAAAGGGATCTATCGTCGGGCATCAGCCGGTCGAGAGCCTCGGTGTTTCTGATGGCCCAGTGGTAGAGAAGCTCCACCGGTTCCACGAAGGTCTGCCCCAGATCCGTCAGGCTGTAATCGACATGGGGCGGCATGATCTGCCGGACGTTTCGGCGGATGAGGCCCTGCGTTTCGAGCTCGCGCAGGGTCTGGGTCATCATTTTTTTCGACAGGCCGGGAATGCTGCGCTGAAGCTTTCCGGGGCGCGCCGTGCCGCCCAGAAGATGCAATGTGTGCAGGATCATGGTGGTCCAGTTTCCGCTGAAAAGCCTCAAAATCCGGCGGGGCGCGCAGTCTTCGGCAAAAGGTGCCTGACGGTACTGTTCGGGCAGCGGCGGGGTCATGAAGTGGGAACCTTCTGGTCACCAGGGCACGAAAAGGTGCCGTCTGGTGGAAATGCTGATCGTCTCCCAGATGTGGAGCAGACCCTGTTTTCTGCAAAGGAAAAATCCCATGACATCTTCTGTTCCTGCCTCTGCCGGAGCTTCGGCCCGGATCGCGCTGGTCGTCGGGGCGACCGGGATTGTTGGCCAGAATATTGCGGCGCGTCTCGTGGCCGAAGGCTGGACCGTGCATGGTCTGGCGCGCAGGCCGCGTCATGATATGGCGGGCGTGCTGCCGGTTGAGGCCGATCTGCTGGATCTGCCGACGTTGACCCATGCGCTGCGGGATCTGCGGCCGAGCCATGTGTTTTTCTGCTCCTGGCTGCGTCAGGAGACGGAGGAAGAGAACTGCCGCGTCAATTCCGCGATGATCCGCAATGTGTTCGCGGCTCTGCCGGAGCCGGGGCTTCTGGTTCATGCGGCGCTGACGACGGGCATGAAGCATTATCTTGGTCCGTTCGAATCCTATGCGTCCGGTGAGCCGCCGGTGACGCCGTTCCGCGAAGACGCGCCCCGGCTGGATCTGCCGAATTTCTATTACGATCAGGAAGACGCGCTTTATGAAGCCGCTGGCCAACACGGGTTTTCGTGGAGTGTGCATCGTCCGCATACCGTGATCGGCTATGCGGTTGGCAATGCGATGAACATGGGGAGCACGCTGGCGGTCTATGCGACGATCTGCCGCGAGACCGGACGGCCTTTCGTGTTTCCGGGATCTCCCGTGCAGTGGAATGCCCTGACGGATCTGACCGATGCGCGGCAACTGGCGCGGCAGCTTTTCTGGGCCTCGACCGAGGCGGGGGGACGCAATCAGGCGTTCAATATCGTGAACGGGGATGTGTTTCGCTGGAAATGGCTCTGGCCGCGTCTGGCGGAATGGTTCGGAATCGAGGCGGCAGCGTATCCCGGTCATGCGACGTCCCTTGAAGAGACGCTGGCGGGGGATGCGGAGCTCTGGGAGCGGATTGCCACGAAATACGGGCTTGCGGAGAGCCGGATCGAACGGCTGGCCTCGGCCTGGCATACGGATGCCGATCTGGGGCGGCCGGTCGAATGTGTGACGGATATCAGCAAAAGCCGCCTCGCGGGGTTTGCTGGATATCAGTACACGCCGGACTCTTTCACCGATCTGTTCACGCGGTTGCGGGCTGAGAAGTTGATCCCGTAACACGGGGTTTGCGGGGCCTTCCGGTTTCACGACCGGAAGGGTCCTGCTTTTCGTTTCAGTCAGTGATATGGTGAGGGCTGTTTTCTGAAAACGTGGAATGAGCCTGTCTTGCATCGAATGTTCAGCATGTCGGCCCTGCTCCTGGCAGGGGTTCTGGGTCTGGGTTCCGTGTCCGCACGGGCGGCGGAAAGTGCGCCGGTTGCGTCCGCGAACGATACCGCGACGTTGGTCACGGATCGCGATGCGGTCGGGCCGGACCAGCATCTTCGGGTTGGGCTGCGGCTTCAGCTCAAGCCGGGCTGGCATACCTACTGGATTAATCCGGGTGATGCCGGAGACACGCCGACGCTGGATGTGACGGCGGACGGCGCTGCGACGGGCAAGGGTGGTCCGATCCACTGGCCGGTGCCGGTGCGGATCAGCGAGGGCGGCCTCATGTCCTATGCCTATATCAATGAGGTGACGCTGCCGGAGGATCTGGTTCTCAAGGGTTCCGGCGGGACGACGCTGCATGCCCATGCGGAATGGCTTGTCTGCGCGCAGGTCTGCATTCCAGAGAGCGGCGATTTCACGCTGACGCTTCCTGCTTCGACGGTCGATGTGCCGGAAGGCGGCTCGCAGGCGGACCTGTTCCGCAAGGCTGAGGCTGCCACGCCTGTGGCGTCGCCGTTTGCGGCCAGCGTGTCGGGCGATGGTGTGTTGACGCTTTCAGGCAAGGGGCTGTCTGCGGCATCCGTGTTGCAGGCGTGGTTCCTGCCGCAGGACGGGGGCGTGATTGATCAGGTTGCGGAACAACCTCTGCATGTTTCGGACGGCCAGTTGACGCTTGGGCTGAAATTCCTGAAATCGGCGCATCGCGACAAGCCGCTGCTGGGTGTGGTCGTGCTCAAGGATGCGGCGGGGCAGGAAAGTCCGTTGCAGATCGAGGCGCGTCCGGTTGGGGGAGCGTCCGCTGCGGCTCCGGTGCAGGCGGATGCGGCCCCGGCTTCGGATGTGCCTACCGGGGCGGGCTGGCTGCGGGTTCTGCTGTTTGCTTTTGTGGGCGGCCTGATCCTGAACCTGATGCCGTGCGTGTTTCCGGTTCTGGCGATGAAGGCGCTGTCCCTTGCGAAAATGGGCGGTGCCGGACGGGGGGCGCAGCTTCAGAGTGCGCTGTTCTATACGCTGGGTGTGACCGGGGCTTTTGCGGCGCTGGGCATTGTCATGATCGGGCTGCGTCTGGCCGGGTCTGCGGCGGGATGGGGCTTTCAGTTCCAGTCGCCGGGATTTGTGGTCGGCGTGTGCTGGCTGCTGTTCCTGATGGGGTTGAACCTGCTGGGTGTGTTTGAAGTCAGCGCCGGGCGTCTGGGGCAGGTTCAGACGGGTAGCGGTCGGAGCGGGGACATGATGACGGGCCTGCTGGCGGTTATTGTGGCGACGCCCTGCACGGCGCCGTTCATGGGTGTTGCCATTGCAGGCGCACTGGGTGGGCCGCCGGTGATGGGAGTTCTGGTGTTCCTCTCGATGGGGCTGGGGCTGGCGTTTCCATATATTCTTGTAGCCGGGGTGCCGGGTGTGGCGTCGCGGATGCCGAAGCCGGGGGCATGGATGGGTATTCTCAAGCAGGTTCTGGCGTTTCCGCTGTTTGCGACCTGCGTGTGGCTGCTCTGGGTGGCGGCAATCCAGCGGGGCGTGACGTTTGTGGCGCTGACGGCCGGAGGCGTTGTCCTTCTGGGGTTTTCGGGCTGGATTTATGGCGTCGGGCAGCGTCGGTCCATGCTGGAAGGCGGCCGTGGGACGGTGGCGTTCTGTCGGATCGTGGCCGTGCTGTGTGTTGTGGTGTGTGGGGGCGCGCTGGCGCAGGGGCTGCGGGCCGCGCCTGTTCCTGTGGTTGTGGGCGCATCGGACTCCGGGATCGAGCCGTTTTCGGAGGCGCGTCTGGCCGAGCTTCGGGCGCAGGGCAAGCCGGTGTTCATCGACATGACGGCGTCATGGTGCATCACCTGCATGGTCAATGAGCGTGTGGCGCTGGATGTGCCGTCCGTTCAGCAGGCTTTCCGGGACCGGAAGATCGTGTTCCTCAAGGGGGACTGGACGAACCGCAATGCGGCGATCGGCGCGTTCCTCAAGGCGCATGGGCGCGACGGTGTGCCGTTCTATATTTATTATGCGCCGCATCAGGATGGCGTCGTATTGCCGCAGATCCTGACGCCCGGCATCGTGCTCTCGACGATCGGGAAATGATGTTGCGATATTCGGGCTGTCTGGAAGGATTCAGCGGCCCGTATTGCGCGGGTCGTCCTGCGGATTGACGTAGGCCATGCTGAACGGGCCTGTTCCTGAAACCTGAAGCACGGCGCCCTGACGTCCGGCCTTGATGGCGTGCGGGACGTTGACCGGCAGATGGACGAAGCCGCCCGGGCCGAGCGCGCGCTGCTGCGTTGTGTCGATGTTCTGCCCCACGAAATGCTGGATGTTGCCGCTGATGACCGTCAGCATTTCGTCCAGATTATGGGTGTGTGGCGGGATGAACGATCCGGCTGGCATCATGACGCGCAGGGTGAAGGGGCCGGGTTTTGTGGTATCACCGGTCAGAATGGCGATTTTCGTTCCGTGCGGGAACATGGCGGGCGCGGGCTGCCATGCCACGGCATCCGAACCCTGAATGATCGTAACGCCGGAGTTGTCCTGCGCGGGTTCGGTCGGGATCGGGGCAGCCTGTGCTGCCGAGAATAATGCGAGCGCTGTGCCGAAAAGCAGGGCTGAGCTGGCGGACTGTTTTCTGGAAATCATGCCGAAGGGCATTGGGGGTCTCCTCCGTTCCACAGGGATGTGGGGGCGTGTTGCGGGAACGCAGCGGAGGAGACGTGGTTTTGGGGCAGGGAGTGCTCCCCGCCCCTTCCCGTCAGAAGGCGGTGGAGACCGTTCCGGTCATGGTGAAGCGCGGGGAGACCATGAAGGAGTTTCCGTAGCCGGTATAGGGCGCCAGATTGCCGCTGTGGACCGTGCTGGGGTCCCGGGCGCTGTAGACCGCGCCCATGGCGCCGGTGCGGACGATGGATCCGGTGAGGTTGGTGAAGTTCAGGCGGAAGGTCGGGGACTGCGCGAACATGAAGGGCTTGAAGTGATAGCCCATCGAGAGCGTGTCGGTGACGTAGCCCGGAATGCGCTGGTCGCCCGCGATGCTGACGGATTGCGGGCCGGTATAGTGGACCGAGCCATTCGCGAAGAAGCCTTTGTAGGTGTAGGTCAGGCCGAAATTCGCGATGACATGCGGGGCCATGACGGCCTGCGTGCCCTTGGAGTGCAGCATCGTGTTCAGATACGGATCGAAGACGTTGCTGTCCTGTGAGGCGTGCAGGTATTCGACGGAGGCATAGGGGCTGAAGCCGTGGATCGGGCGTGCGGCGACCATGACGTCGAAGCCGCGCATCTGCTGGCTGCCGATATTGAACGGCTTGTAGCTGTTCATGCCCACATACTGGTCCACGATGCGGTTCGTGACGTTGTAGTTGAAGAATGCGACATCCGCGATGATGTGGTCGTCGTGGTAGCGGTAGCCGAGTTCTTCCTTAATGGAATACTGGTTCTTGGGGATTGCGACGCTGGTGTAGAGCCAGCCGAGGTCGACTGCGCTGGGCTGGCGGTAATCGCCTTCCACGTTCAGGTAGACCTGGCTGTGGTTATCAATGCGGTAGCCGATCGAAAGCTGCGGCAGCGGTGCTGTGCGGTTCGCTTCCTGACGGCCGTAATAGTCCTTGTTCCAGATGTTCGTCATGACGAACTTGAACCCGGCGTCCACCGTCAGGTGGTCATTGAAATACTTGGCCGTGTCATGCACGAACAGGGACTGGATTTCGTAACCGGCCGTCTGTTTGTCGCCGGCGGAAATCTGGTACGCGGCCCAGTTGGGGCTTGGTGCGTTGCCGTCAGCCATCTGGTAGCTGGTGGGGTAGGACTGGATCGTCTGGGTGTTTTCATACCAGTAGCCGACCGAGAACGTGTTGTGGTGGTCGATTTCCCAGTTGAGTTTCGCGACCGTACCGACCGAGCGGTATTCGTTCTGCAGGAAGTAGTTCGTCAGGCCGCGCGTGGCCCCGGTGGCATCGGTCGTGGTGCCGCCCGGAGACGCGTCCCAGCCCTGTCCGAAGCTGAAATAGGGGTGGATGTCGAGCGACAGGCGTGAGGGCAGCGCGATATGGACCGGAGCCGAGATGAAGATCTGGTTCCAGTGATCGTTGTTGTTGCCCCAGTAGTTGTTGCTCTTGCGATCGTCCGTGCGGCCGTAGCCCTGTCCGGTGTGCTTGTAGCGGAAGAACTGGTCAGAGGTGGGGTAGTTGTCGATGATGAAGTCGGCGGAGTTCCAGGACAGGAAGAACTTGGCGTTGGAGCCGTTATGCCAGTCTTTCTGGAGGCCGAAATCAATGTGTTTACGCTGGTTGGTTCCGGCACCCATCCATGAGCGGGCATGGGTGTTGGAAAACGAGAAATAGCCGCGTACGCCGCTATGGCCGATTTCGCCGGATTCGAGGCGCAGGAACTCGCGTGAGAGGTTGTTGGTGCCGTAAGAGAAGTCGATCAGGCCGCCGCGCTTTTGCGAAGGGGTGCGTGTTTCCTCGTTCATGACGCCACCGGCGGCGGACATGACGGGCAGATCCGTCGCCGAGGAGCCGGGCGTGACGCTGACACTTTCGACGTTTTCGGAGTCGACATTCTCGCTCAGATATTTTGCCGCAGCTGCCGGAGCGCCGTCCACCAGAAGGCCCATATCGAGATCCGTCAGGCCGCGGGACTGGATCTGGCCGCCTTGCATGCCCGACGAATCCGGCGTCGTAACGTTGAGGCTTGGCAGGTTCTGGATCAGGTCGAGCGCCGTGCTGGTCGGCGCGCGCATGTCGATGAATTCCTTGGTGACGGTCTGCACGGCATGGGGGGCGGTTTCGACGCGCATCATACCGCCGCCGCCGTTCAGCGCGCGGCGCGAGGACGTGACGGAGACCGTTTCGGCAGCAGACGCATCAAGGGCATGGGGTGCGCGCGGCGCAGCGGTTGTGCGCGAGGGTGTCCGGGCTATTTTTGGAGCGTTGCGGCTGGAGGTCTGATGGCGCGGGGTGTGGTGTCTCGCTGGCTGTGCGGCGCGGGCTGGCGTTGCGAAAGCGGCGAGCACGCTGCCGGCGAGACAGGTGACGGCGAGAAGCTGACGCCTGTAGCCCAGTGAGCCGGAACGTGATCCGGAGCCGCGGGACTGATGGTTGTCTTTCATGCTGCCGGGCTCCTGCGTCTGTCGCACCAAAAGGTTCACTTTAGGAAACGGTATTTATTCGAAACGTGGATGTAAAACGGATGGCCTATCTCCATCAAAGATAAAATGAAGGCCGGGGCATTGCCGTTTTTAGGGTGGTGCAAAAATGTGACAGTCCGTGTCTCCCGTATGACGCGGTTTTTCGGGGCGGGTAATCAGGCCGTGGGGTGGGGCTTTGTGGTGGGGGAGAGGAACTCTTTTTCGAGTTCGGAAATCACCAGTCGGGCCGCGCCGGACAGCTGTCGGGAGTGGTCCACGCACAAGGCGAGCGTCAGAGGTGCGAGGTCGTGGTTGGAAATCGGAATGAAGGCCAGTTCGCCGCGTGTGACCTCTTCCATGACGTCGAGCGCGCTGAGGATTCCGAGGCCGATGCCCTCGCGGACCAGAGACTTGATCATCTGGATATTGTCGGAGGAGGCGGCAGCGTGAATGTTGAGATTGCTGTCGATTTGTAGAATGTCGATCTGGCGGTGCAGGGCGAGCGGGGGCTCGGGCATAATCATGGGATAATTCATCGCCAGACTGAAACGGGCGCTTTTGCGTTCGGCGACGGGATGGTTCGGCAGGCAGACGAAGCCGAGCGGAAAATCCTTGTGCGCGCGGACCAGAAGACCGCGAGCATGGGTCGGGTTTAGCAGTAGAGCGAGATCGACCGAACCGTCGATCAGGGTGTTCTGGATGCGGCTGTTGTCGAGGACATGGGTGCAGATGGTGATGCCGGGATGGGTCGTACGCATGGCGCGGAGCAGGCGGGGCAGGAAGCCGCGGGTCAGGGCGTCGGGGACGGCGATATCCACCTGTCCACGGCGCAGGCCGCGCATGTCTTCGATCTGGACGCACATATTGGTCAGGTCCCGTGACCACTGTTTGCCGTGCGCATAAAGGAGCTCGCCTGTGGCGGTCAGGCGCAGGCCGGTGGGCAGACGCTCGAACAGGGGGGTGCCGAGGGATTCCTCGCCCTGAAGGATCTGCCGGTCGATGGCGGAGGCGGCGATGCGCAGATGTTCGGAGGCGCGACGGATGGAACCGTGCTGGGCGACGGCGAGGAAGTAGCGCAGGAAG
>Ga0157363_1000432_pt1 | contig 31879 bp, 12 predicted proteins | sample AttsexASBM1_FD_111477 | JGI IMG/M metagenome (GOLD analysis project Ga0157363, IMG submission 111477) | Fungus gardens microbial communities from leaf cutter ant in Ribeirão Preto, State of São Paulo, Brazil - Atta sexdens ASBM1 | ecosystem: Host-associated > Fungi > Mycelium > Unclassified ... | reverse complement strand
CAGAATTTAAAAAAATAATAGATCATTTTGAAGGAAATTTAATAAGCTTTAAGATAACGTTACATAAAATTTAATTCAAATTTTTTTTTTTTTAAATTAAAGAAATGTGAAAAGTGAGCAAATCGCAAAGTCAAAAAATTGTGTTCCTAATATGAGATACCTCGAGAAATCGATAGTAAAGTATATCAATATTGCAATTAAAAAATTTTATTTAATGTTTCTAAAATACAAACAAACATAGCCAGCGTGCGCGAAAAATGAGATAGATTACACCTTCGTTTTCAGTTGGAATCAAGCAAATATAAGCACTTGACATTCATACCGATTGTCTTTTTTATTATTGTACAACAACATTTATACTTTAGCAACGATTTTTACTATAATATAAGAGCATTGGTTATTTCATATTACGATTTCTTATATCATGGTTTTCATCAAATCTAACTTTTTAATTAAACAATTCAACATATTCCATATTTTTCTATTAATACATACAATCTTACTTTATCACTACATGAAGAATTTATTGCCAAATATTTATTTATTAAATAATAAATAAGGTTTAAATGCTCATCTCAATGAAACTTGAAGACATCCAAATTCTAAAATCTTGTTTTATAATGACTACAGGCATCTAATAATGAATTTTCTACTAAATAGTTTTCAATCCAAAAGCAACAAATTCATGTTGGAATCATTAAATAAATAGCATTTATTATTTAGCAGAAACGTCACTATCTCATATTAGGTGCCTATCTTATAATAGGAGGCTTCCCTCTATATATATATATCGAAAATGCACAGGTATGAATACTATAAAAAAATCTCTCTCCTTGAAACGATGCTCTTTATCATTCCACTCGTTTAAAAAAAAAAATATTCTGCTCTTTAGCGATTCCGTGTTAATGTCAGAGGATTTTCCATTTATATGACCTCAAGAGAATAGTCTACAAAGTAAAGAAATTTTATATAAAGTACTGGATTTAGGATTGCAATCCTCTCAATACTAGAAGAATATCTTACATGCACGCGTACTGTAAATGACAAACTTCTTCTAACAAATAAGCGTGCTACTAATATTTTGTATATCCTCTTATAAAAGGCTGTTTGAGTTATTATAATAGAATTTTCTATAGAGGAATTTATTTTTCATAGCTTATGTGTCCTCATTTTTATAAATGAATATCTGTTATAAATACACGCACCTGATTAATGTAAGATTAATATACAATAAGAATTTTTACTTAGAAGAAATGCTAAAAGCAATTCCTGATTATCGGCAGAATATTTTTTTGGGGAATATTTGTTTGTATCAATACACGGCATTGCCACTATTTTATAAATAAATAAAGATTAGAATTATTTATAGATTGCGTTTTATTTTAATAACATCAATGTCCAACCTTTTCTAATAAGACAATAAATATAATATCGTTTTTTGTATAATCTACAACAAAGCTGTCCAAGGTCGAGGTTTTTTAACTTGAAATTGAAATATATTGGTATTTACACGATTTTCTACTCATTTCATTGCTGTTTTATCGTAGCACGCGATGTCTCAGGGATGACGCTAGTTTGAAATCGTTATAAGTTATGACCTGTGCCTTTCACTATGTTTAAAAGTATTGTGTTATTAATATTATAAGATACAATTATTTATAATATATTTAACTATAAAAATATGAATAATTGTATCTTATAATATTAGTAGCAGAATATTATTAAACATACTTTATAGTATATTAAATGTAATTTAATATTCTAAGAATATGTTTAAAATATTAATATTACTTAATATTAAATAGTATTATACGCCTATAGGGATAGTGAAAAACACAAGTCAAAAATTTTTAACGATTTCAGACTAGTGTCGTTCCTGAGACCAAGCATGCTATGACAAAACAGTAATAAAGTGAGGAATAGGAAGATAATGGGCATGAATACCTACATTTCAATTTCAGGCAAAAAGATCTCAATCTTGGACAGCTCTGTAGCAGGATTCTTTAAACGTCTTATTGATGATTGCTATCATTAACTAGCGACAGCGATGGCAGGACAATTCTGGAAGAAAGCGCGGCCTACAATCGACGTTTGTAATATTTTGTAATTTTTATTGTGCCTACTCGATTTGTTTATACAAAGTATATACCTATCCATGAATCACATACAACATGTGTTAACATTAATAAGCGTTCATTTTATCACACTTACAGATCATCTAAATGTAATCTGTAACTGGCTCTATTTAAACCTTTATATCTAAAAAATTATTGCTTGAAATAAAAAAATTACAAATAACTCTTATTGTAATAGAATGAGAAGTATATAATAGAAAATAGACTAAATATAAAAGAGATTATAAGCGATGAGCGTGATTCAGGTGTAATTAAGAGGATGAACGGAATAAGTAAAAAAAAGAAAGGAAAAAGCTAAGTTACGAGTAGAGAGAGTGCAGGATGAATGAGAGTGAATGGAGTGTAGATATATATATATAATAATTGTAAACTAAGTTCGTGACTGTTGGAAGAACTAAAAGTAAATTGAGTTGAATCAGAAATTACTTATTCTCATTTCCGTAATCCATTTGTATTGAAATGAATTAAAAGCTAGCGAAAATAAATGAGTGTATTCGTTAACTTAAAACCAGCGAAGAAGATATGCTTCATGAGAAAAAGAAACAGAAGAAGAGCGAATAGCTTTGAATGTTGCTTTGATTGTAACGAAATGGGAGTAAAAAGCCAGCTTTCTTACTGCTGCTGCATAAAATTGCATCTTTAAACTATTTTAATAAACAAAATACTACGTATTTGGATTCAAAACGCATAGTGTTTTAAATCCAAGCACACACACACATACACAGTTTTGTCTATTGAAAAAGTTTATAACTAAAACTTAAATATTTAAAAAATGGAGACAAGAACAAAACATTTTAATATCTTAAAAATGAACACTTCTTTTTTCAGTGTATTCTTTAATCACAATCTTTTCTAGAAAAATAGAAGGATAATCTCTGCATCAAGAATGGTCTCTGTCAAAATTTCTGATCAGAGCAAACAGTATATATATATATATAAAATAGCGTTTTCTCTTGACTGCATTATCACCGCATTAGTGCAACACTCAGACAATATACCGTGTTTCCGTGATTATGGTGTAATGCAAATTTTATGCGAAGTGGGATTTCGCTACACCGTCTCAAAGGGATGGTGTAGAGCCAATCTGACATTTAAAATTAAAAAATGGAAATCAAGCGGGAATAGAGTTTTAACGCAATAATGATGTAATGTACATCACTCTAGTGTAGTGTAGTTGAGTGTAGCGCTTACACGTAACTGATACGGTGCAAGGGCTGCACCTAGTGTACTCTAAGAGAAAACGCTATAAGAATATGTAAAACCAAAAATCTAAAGAAGAATAGTTGTAGTTGCATAATGTTCATCTAAAATATAAGTATAGAACTCACTTTCTCTTGTCCTTTTGCTTCTCTGCTTCTTCCAGTAAGGCTTCTTTGAAACCCACCATGATGCTGGCTATACGATTGTGCGCGGTTTCCGGATTACCAATCATGAAGTCCCATCCCGTGAAGAGTTTCCATGAAAAGACATATTCGTCTTCCTTTTCGGTCAGTTTACTCAAACGCGAGTTCTTTGCCATTCTGAAACAAGGTATTTACGTGCTTGCCTCGTCACTTTTTAACTTTTATATATCATGAGAATAATTCCGGAAGTAACGAAAGATAATTTTATAACATATTTCTGTTTAATGGACGCTCGCAACACATCTTTCTTCAAGAAATAATGTAAAGTATGTTTCTTAGAGAGAGACATTACGTGTCAATTTTTTTAACTTTGTTTAAAGTTAGAATTTTTTTAACTTTATCTAAATAACTTTATCTAAAGATGTTGAAAAAATGCCACTGTCAATTAAAAGTAAAAGACGCTATGAGATTCAACAACATGAAGAGAGCATAGCCGGTACTTGCGCAGAATTGCGACGAAGCTGTATATGTACACGACCAGATTGGTGACGAAGTATGCCAGTGGTAATCTGTAATTGCTGTTCGAGTCCTGATTGGTGTACCATCCGTAGAAAAATGGGGAATATTTTAACACACCCTCGAATTCCCATAAAGTTAATAGATCCTTCGACTTGATGGCCTCTTCCTGCAGCATAATCTTTCTCTCGCCGGCAAGAGTCACGTTTGCGGTCAATACCTAGCAAAGAATTAAAAAAAGTTAAGTATCTTGTCAATACAGATGAACTGTCCTGAAAGCAAAAATGTCATTTTTATTAACTGGAATTATCTTACTTCAGGTATCGCAACAAACGCCGTAAGAATTATTGCGATGACGAGGTTGATCCAGAAGAGCCAACGGAGAAAAATGAAGTAGGATGCAACAGCGGAACCGAAATGCGATTCTATTTCCATGATACGGATCTCCCAAGGTATGAGCCACGTTTGCAGATTGACCAACTCACGTCGGAAATACTGCCATTTCTAAATAGATGAAAAACAGTTATGATCCTTGCTGCTATCAATGTTTTACTTAAATAATATGTATCACTTAAAATTTTATAATTTTTACGATAACATAATTGCTACCTTAGTCATGAAAAGCGATACGCGTGCTATGATATCTTTAGTATTGCGACTTTGAGCGAGTCTTTCCTGCAGAGCGCCTTCGTGTCGTCTGATATAAGCTTTAGCTTGCCGTATGAGCTTGATCTTTCGTCGGAGAGGCCAAGGTTGTTGCTTTATAGCACTTAGAACTTCTTTGTGCACACTGACATTCTCAAAAATCTGCTCCTGATTACTGCTTTCTTCCATCGTAATTACCGTGCTATTATTATAATCCAAGACTTCAATTAATGACTATTTTAAATGTTGTGCTAATCATTGTAGCAATTCGGTGATTGAGATAGAATTCTGATAAGAGATTGATAACAAAAATATTATAATGAAGTAATCATAAAATAGATGAATCTTCTAATGTCATTATTTGGAATATATCTTTTTATACAACTTTGATAAGAGTAACTTTTTGTTATTAATTATTATTATGTGATTTCTTTTTTATATTTATCTTTATATTTATCTTTTTAGTGTAAAATGTATAGATAAACTTCAAAATTATATAAAGAAACTAGGTATTTTAGAATATTATATTTAGTAATAAATAAAATTTTGCATATATAATTCAGTGTGAAATGCTACATTTTTCTTGCTACAATGATGTTAGCAGTGTGAAGAAGCTCATCAGTTATGAGGAACTAGAGCGCGAATAAACTTCACACAATCTGCGAGATTTAAATATCGCTTTATTTTAATTAAACAATTAATTTAATTCTAACTCGCAATTTCTACGATAAAATAAAGACATCACAAATAATGGACTTGAGTTCACTCTAGCTTTTTGAAAGTCGCAAATACTAACTCTCCCGAGCTCGTCGTGTAAACCGAGGATCGACGGCGCGCGACACCGTCGATGTTGTCGACGCCGAACGGCGACGACGGACGTCGTTTCCGCCGACTTTGTCGTCGTGTCGAATTTCGCTGTTGCATAATCGCGCAAACTGACGCCGAGTAATCATCCTCGTTGTCATTTTCCTTGCTGCTGTTCGCGGTTGACTTCTTCATTGGAGCCGGTGAGGTTCCGCTCGGATTCGCTCGCTTGGATGTCGCTTCTTGGATCATAGAAAATTGCCATAAGTTAAACGCGAAATAGACTCAAAGAAATTTGAACAAAGTTCTCCATCCTCAATCGCATGTCACTCAAAGACTATTGATATGTCTTGGCGTTTCTTCGTTAAGAGAAAATTATTTTCACTAACCAGCGATAGAGATGCGCTGCGTGTCGCTGTGAAATCTCGTATTCATGCGTTCGTTTTGAGATCTTTGATCTTCCTCAACAAGATCCTCGTTCTGCTGGCATTCAACAATACTAAATGTAACCGACTGTCGACTGACCGATGGTCGCAACTGCGACGGGGATGACGACGGACCCACCTACGTACGGCAAAAGATACCAATTACTGTCTTTGAAAATGATCATAGATCTCCCTGAGTCACGCGAGTAATGAAAAGCTCAGTGACCCGGAAAGATCGTTGAAACTCATTTACGTAAAAAATCACTCCGAAAATCACTGCGGTTTGCGAACGAAATCGGGAATCTTTCCTTTATTAATTACGAAATAACAGAGATAGGAGGATTAAATGGCTCAGTCAACGAAATGCATTTAATCTGATTTTTTACAATCCTTCGTTTATAACGAAGACAAGAAAATATGACACCTCTTTTAAATCCTGAATTTTATACAATTCAGATTTTATGAGTCAAGATTTTTTTATTTAAGCGCAGAAACTTGTTGAAATATTACTGAACTTTAATTTCAAATGGATTCTATGCGATTACATCTCCTCTTTCGTTGTCTCGGTTTCTTTTTGACACGACAGGACTTGAATCCTTTCATCCACGTGTCTGCAGATAATCGTTAATTCGAGGTCACACGCGACGTGACACACCCCGGGACATCCTACATTGATCAATAAGAATCAACATGTGATATTCATATGTACCATAAGTTTTATGACAAAAATCACGATTTCTTTATTTTCTGTATAATTAAAACATGCACCTTATTTAAGATATATATTTTTTATTTTGTATTATTTGAGACATTCATTCAGCATTATTCAATTTCGATATAGTTTCAAAGATATAAATTAATTTTTCTTTCCGTATGAATCGGTAACTTCTAAATATTTGTAACTTCTAAATATTTTTTACTTGGATTATAATGTCTCATTAAGTATTTTCATAGTATTTACTATAATATTTACAATAAATATTTCTATAATATTTACAATAAATATTTCATAATATTTATAATAAATGTGTTTATGACTTATGCAATCTAAGACCACAAAAATATTTACAAAATATTTAAAATAAATCTTATGAATATCTATAAATATTTTCTAAATATCTTATAAATATTATGTGCAGTCTGAGATGTTGTCTTGCAATTTTAGACAATTGTTATGTCGAAGGAAATATTCACTATCTGCAAAAATGGCAAGAATCGAGAGAGTTTGAATCACGTTAATACTGTTAATAGCCATCGTTGTTTTCGTTTTTTGTACAACTCCACCCTTCTGCTTTGCAAGTAATCACTTTCCTCGAGGGGAATTATTACTATCGTTATACCGTGCTACACGCGATCCCACGAAAATCATTCCCATACTGCGCATTGTCGACGTAATTTTCGTTAATGTTCGTGAGCTTCGCCGATCGATTGTAAATTAGTCTGTGCTCTAATTTATAAAATTGTTTAAAAATAATGCGAAGGGGGGGGGGTAGGAGGGAATCATAATATGAAAAATGAAAGAACCGAGACTATCGATAATAAGAAGCTATTTTATTTTTATCCAATTTATTTCCGTTATAATGTCTGAACAACCTATGTTCTTGTTCACTTCTAATTATGGAGAGTATCCTCGATTCTATTTATTTATTTATATTTTTTATATATTTATATTATATTTATATTTTTATTATATATTTATCTCTGTATTCTCTTTAGGATTTAGAAAAATTTAATAATGATTCAAATATAAATCGGCAGTTCTAATAAAATCAAAAGAAACAATCAATGTACAGTTAAAAATATATTGTCCAGTTTTATTTTTCTGAAATGATCGCGAAAGGAAGAAAAGATATAAATGAAATTCTTAATAAATTGGAATACCTGCATAGTCAATGTCTGAGGTGTGGTTCTAAATTCAGAAAAGTGTGACGTTTTCTCTAGTCTTAGACTACCAGGAATTCTTGTCTGGTCCATCGACAGAGTTGAGTCAACTTGCATACGTACACTACAAATGATGATATTTTTAATTAATTATATTTTCCGAGAGATATTAAGTATACGCAATATTTTCTGCAATACGTTAAATAATGTAATGTAATTTCAGATCGCATGAATATAAAAAAAACTGAAAAAAAAAATTGCTGACAATAAGAAATGTTTAATTAGCACCACATCAATGTACGCAACGCACAGTAATTTACGCGAGACAAGATTATTAAGAGTAAAAGAACCAATACTTGATTTGATATTCTTTAGAAATGATCTGATCCGTCACTTGTAACGATCTGTCGACATACTGTCTGCTGAAACTTGAATAGCCATCAGCATATTCGCAATAACGAATGTTGCCATTAACGCTAAAAGCTATTCCAATACGCATTTTCTTTTTCATCGGATTAATGAACGTTTTATCCGCTCACACGCGACATACATTTGAATTATTTTACTCGGGAATATTAAATCATATCACGAATATAATTATTCAATGCTATAAGTCAAGGGCAAGGCCAAGGGCTGATGAAGGAGAAGAAAACAATTAATTGTATATAAGTAAAATTAAAAATCCCTTTAATACAATATTACTGTGTTCTAATAACTTTTTTAATGCAGGATCTTAAATTAATTTAAAACTTTGCTCAAGTAAGCTAATTATGTGATAGCGAATCTGCGATGCAAGAATAAGGATAGGAAGGATATAATTGCCGTATATAATTCTGTGATCACGCTTATCTTTATTTTTACATTACTTAAAAATATACCGAAAATAAACTCTCTTAAGACGATTGGTACTTTTGGCACAAGTTCGTCCGCTAAATGGCGACTTTTTATACATGGAAATACACTGTAAATGTCACGATATGAATAAATGTACGTATTATAATCCGTCTCTTCGGACACGCGAGACGTGCGTGAAGTATATATCCACTATATTCCACTTCGTCCGAACGCGACTATCGTTTCATTTTTTACAAACATTCCATGGACGTAACTCGTAAGATATAAACGAATGTACAATCTGTTGAAAATCGCGATTCCACGTTCGTCATAGGAATATTGCTATACTATATGATTTATTGACTCTGTACTGAGTTCTAGCAAATCTTTGTAAAAGATATTCTCAAAATTCTTATTGGCAACAAATTTTCACTTGATTCGTTTAATAATTTTTCTACATTCCAATTTAACGTATTGAAAAATCATGTACTATACATCTTAAAAATCTCTAAATATGAAGGATTTGACTTTGAGCGATCGAGAAAAAAATGCAAACCCTGTCGTCCGTTAAATCAAACCACGCGTAACTTTTCTCGTGATTCGTGACTAATAAGATATATTTGGATATGTGTTTTCTTCGAATTCTAACGAAATGATCGATCTTTGTTTCTCGGTATTAAAGATTACGCAGATTCGCATTATTGTAGGTTGGACATTGTCATTTGGTGGTGTGGCGAGCCCAGATCGTTCGCTGCATTTCGCTCATCAAGTCGTTGCGAGAGGGTAGTCGAGCACTCGTCGTGCGGGAAGGCGGCGGACCTGTGGATCGCAAGATAGTCGCCAAACCTCTCGGATTCTGCAAATTATTCTTATTGTCCTGCGTGCCTTGAACTATCAAACTTTGTTTCGTACTCGTTTTCTTGATCATGTCCATACGTTTGCCTTGTGGTGGAGGATCCAGAATTATAGGAGGTATTTCGGAAAGATCCAAGCGTTCTTGCTTAACTTTAACGTCGGCCGACGGATGAGTCATGTTTTTATCATTAGTGCACGGTAAAGGTTTTATAAAAGCGTTGTCCGAATTATCCGTCCCATAGTTTTCGAGCTTGTGAGTCATGATCGGAGACGAGGAGAAACTGTTTGATTGAGAGACTCGCAGGGACGCAGAATTTGGCGATAACTGAGCTGAATTCTGAAAAGAAGATACTTGTAAAGGAGATGCTTTTTGAAAATTAATGAAATAGGATTTATAACGTTTTTAGCGTTAATTATAATAATAAATTAATTTGTTAAGTGTTACGTGAGATTTGTTTCTTTCTAGAAATAACATTGAATTTAAAATATATGACGAAAAATAAAGAAAATTTTATATACTAATTATTCATTATGAATAGTACGAAAACCATTATAGTTTTTGATAGTTTGGCTATGTTTACGATTTATTTATGTTTTAAAATTAAAGCTTATATGTAAATTCAGCCTTGTGACAAAGAATACTCACCGTTGGTCCGCTGCACGGAGGTAGAAGTAGACTTGGGCCCATCGCATATGGCGACGGTGTATTATAGGGCGATCTCTGAGGCTGAAACGGGCTTAGATTGTGTAGCCTTTCCAACAGCTGCGTTTGGAACTGTAGTTGATCTGCGGCGGTGTTATTACTCTGGATTCCCATAGCGCCGAGACCACCGGAATACAGCGATTCAGACGGATATGTACAGTAAGGAAAGGTCGGTGGATCCAGTTCCCATGGCGAACTTTGGCCTCCGGTCCGTTGGCACTATCCGAGAATACGCAGTTTGGGGAACAAGATCTTTGAAGCCCATGATATTCAAGAGATACAAAATTGTCCCTCGTCTTTTCTGTTTTATTATACGTTATAGCTATATTATATAATTATATATATTTGTTTTCATAACAGGGATGATTCTTGATTATTTCTTAAGAGATGAATTTAAAGTTCAGAAGAGAAATATATCAATGTAGATCATATACAATAGATGATATTTTCTGAATTATAATTTCAAAAAATTTTCTTGTTATACAGTAGGTATACGTATGTTCATTTTTAAAATGTTTTAAGCTCTAGATTTGATTTATGAAGCATTAATATATATGTATAATTAAGAACCATCCTGTATATATATTATAAAATCTTCATTTTTTTAAATCTGAATATTTAAATATATGCAAATTCGAACATAATTCACGTATAACTAACATGTGGATTTAAATTAATGTAGAAAATGCGAATTATCCAAAAAAATTTTGTACATTAAAGATTCTTGAATCTATGCATCTTTGTTCTCTTACCTCTTTCTATTTTCGGATATTTTGTTAGATATTTTGGAACCGAGCCATCTTTTGATGTCTGACTATGATCGTTTACACTGATAGATTTTAGTAATGAGTGATAATATTACCTAGCATTCGTTGGCAGCATGTACTCCAAAATCCCGTGCGAAGACCTGTTAGACAACACCGTCATACTGGTGCTTAATTTGTTATTAGATTAGTCGTATCTTAGTATGAAATTAATTTTTCGCAATTAGATACCTCGATGCAAATGCACGTGTAAGTAATCAAGAGACAAGATATATATCGCAACGCATTGCGTTCATCAAATCAAATCATTCGAGCAACGTACAAAACTCGTTCGCCCCCCGATTATTTTTACCGATGTTAGTACAGATTTCGATCAGCGATCTTTCTGATTGTCGTTTTGTAATTTTTGCGCCGTGAGGGTCGAAGCGGAAATGCTCGCGCAAAAAATGCAAATAGTCGAAGCTACGGCTGTTTTCGCCGTCGACGTCTTATCGGCACCAAACGAAAACGCCTAAAACATAGTGCGTGCACCGCTAAATCATCAGGATGTAAAAGAAACATTATACAATCGGAGGTACGCAAACACATTCGCCGTATAAAATGTAATTTAGGGGGAGGAGGTGCAAAATCAAAAGTGTGTATAAAACGTTTTATTATAAAGTTAAAAAAAAAGGAGAAATCGGTACAAAAGGCGTTAACGGTATTAAAATAGAGAAAAAGAGAGAAAAAAAGAAGTACAAGATGCATTCTGTTAAACATTAATCGAGATGCAACGCCATTTCGGTCAGTCGGTGCTTCGATTCCAAACTCCACCGGAGCACTCGTGTCATGGAATTCGGTAGAGCGTTACCTGGCCGAGACCTGACAGGTCGGAAACCGCTGCATTTTGTTGCATGGACGCGGGCGTCGGAATTTGCGATTGCGAGGTGACATGACCACCGGAAACACGCTCCTGTTCCCTCAGATGGCCGACCAGCGCACTTATATGTTCTAGTAATTCCTTATTCTGCACTAGAAGTTGGTGCGTCCTCGCCTAAAATGAGAAATAATCGTATTCATAATTAAAGTAAAATCCCAACTGTCAAAACTTTTCTGTGTCTAATAATCGATGAACATTTCGTCAAGGGTATGTATTTTCTTCGCATTTTTATGAAGAAAATACATGGATAATATCGATAATATAATAAAATATGATAAAAAGATAATAAAAAATCATTTTATGTTTGCTAAATGTTCGCGAGAACAAAGAAAGATATTGTGATAAATTACGTTTCGTACGATTATAAATCATAGGTAAGTGTTGAAATATTTATGTGTTCTGGTAATTGATTCACTTATTTATACCTGAGCTTCGACACGCGCTGCCGTTTCCGCCGCCAGCTGATCTTGAAGAAGTCGCGCATGGGCAACAGCAGCTCTGGTTTGTTGACTCTGTTGCTCCAAACGTTCACGCAGAAGCTGTATTTCGTGCTTCAGGGCTGTTAATTCGCCTCCCACCAATAAACCTCCGCACTCGGAGGTCACCGTGCCCTATAAAAAGGAAACAAATAAATCGATACTCATAAATTGTGTACGTTATTATAAATAACGCAAGATACCGACAAAAGAAAAAAAAAATGCAAGAACGAGTTCGTGCAAAGGGCACTATGTGTTAAACATAAAAGAATTACTTCAAAGTATACGAATTGAATTTTCATGGAATTCATAAGAAAGTAAGACAAGCTATTGCGAAATGGAGCGCATAAACGTCTTAGAATTTACGAGTTGTACCAGTGACAGAACTTGGAAAGTGGTAAACAATATGTTACCGTAAAGCAAGAGTAAGATAACGAGCTATTTTATTTTAAGGCTTTGACTTCATCGTAGCTGCCAAAGTATTCCGCAAAGTATCTTTCATTTGCATGATACAGGTTCAGTTAATGACGATTTTATTTTAAAATAGCATGCGCCGATTTCATCCTATTTATACGTTTCTAATTGTCTCACCGACGGCGACTGTCTGATTGGTGAGGTAGAGGTTGTCGTCACCGGTCCATCATGCGATCGAAGTAGACAGGTAACGGACGTTTGCTCGTGTACCGAATCTTCAGTATCCCCCAATAACGATATGTCTGAAATACAAGAGAAGTGACAGGCGTTACAAACGGAGGCGGAGATGAAAATAAAGGGATTGAAGAGGAATCTTTTTTATTGTTTTTATATAACTTGATCTTGTTAAAATTACTTCTGTCGTAAAATTAAAATAAAATCAAAAAAGATGAAAACAGCAAAAATTGGTTATACTATATATAATATCATTGACATTCACCTTTATGTACCGGAGTCGGAGAAGGCTGAGATTGTTCGTTAGGAATTTCGTCTTGGTCCTCGTAAACATCACCGTAATTTTCACCGTGATTCTCCCCGTCTTTCTCTCCCCGATCCTCCGTAGTGTTGTTTATGCTTAACTTATGGCACACTTCGAAAGCTTGCCCGACTGTTCTGACTACCCTCATTGCTTGACTCTAATTAAATCACATTCATCTTATTTTCTCGTCTAATCTCATCTCGCGTGTAATTTCATGAGTACGCAGAACAACATCTGATTATTATAATAAGAATATTACTTAATAAAAGAACAAGATTTTAGAACATTAAATAAAGATACATCAGCTTCCTATGTCGATCGTTTCTCGATAACTCCATTCAATCGTTTAGAAAAATATAGTTTTCTTCATAATCAGAATAGAGTAGAGATTTTACCTCGAGTTCATCAAGATCTTCGTTTTCCTCTTCGAAAGGATTTTCATCGAAGCTGAGATCAATGCTATTTTGCGCGTGTATCAGTCTCGGCCGTATAGACGGTTTCCGTAATTTGAAGAAGTTGAAAGTCTCCGGTTTTTCCTTGAATGAAAGCTTTTTACGTGGCCTGGGTGTTGTTTCAAAGCCTAGAGGACTGCTAGGACCAGGACTTGCTGGTGTTGACGGTTCGGACGAGGCCATTGCCGTACCTCTTAAAGAATTTTTAAGCATAGCTTACGATTTCTTCTCGCATCCGTTTCGAATTTTCACATGTTCGCAGCTGCGGATACTATCATCCACCGCGCGATCCTCTTGCAAGCTACATTTTTTTTATTTAGATAATTCGTCACTCCATAGCACAAAGGTGAATCGTTTACTCTGAGAGTTTCTTTGAACTTATTTCAGCCTGTCGAGGCCATAAAGAACGTAAACATGTATGAAACGTTATACATCAAATGATCCGCGGCTAATGTGTATGAGAAATTAAACGTCAAGGATTTGTCTCCTTTATTTTTAAATCTGATATAAAAATCTAAAGATATGTGTATATATATATATATATATATGTATATATACATACATATATATATATGCCCTAGATGTTTATATCATTTTATTTATCCTCTATATATATCATGTTTTTTATTGTCACATTTTAATGAAATAGAAGATTGTTTAAAATTAAAGAGAAGAATTTTATCATTTGTTCGCATTTCTTAAAAGAGATCAAATTTTAATTTATTATTCTGAGATTATTTGTGCCTTGATATTCTTCCATAAAATTGTTCATTTCTATCATGATATCAGATATCTATTAACGTTTCATTTTACTTAAATGAATCTTTCAGAGAATTTTTGCGATTTAAAGAACGATGAATTCCAAATATGCAATCTTTCTAATGTTTTCCTACCGGACGTCCTATATGGATGTAATTGTGCAAACACAATCTTTTCGTATAAAATAATATGGCTGTCCATCAGGAGCGCGTAAACGATATACACGAAACGCGCGCGTATTCTACACGAATTATATTTAAGTAAACATTTGCAAACGTCTAAAATGCATTAACCCTGACATCGACCGTCGAAGTAGAATACCGCAATAGCGTTGCATCGACAATTCCTAGTACCTAGTCGTAAGTCGTAATCGCTGACGCGAAAATCGCAGAACTTCATGCTCCCGCTGGATTTCCGCGTGTTTGCTTTCATTAACAAAAAACGTGCTTCATCCGCGTGTCTTCTTCGCGTATTTATTTATTAATTTATTTAACATCCGCGGGTGCAAATCTGCAATGTACCGCGGATTCGAAGAATCAATGTTGGCGTGCATAATAACTTTCTACACAGACAGTTTTCAATTATAAATAGTCGTCGGATTCAATCTGGCAAATTCCCCGCTAAATTGTGTATAATTTTGAAACTCTTGCTGGTTGCCATCCTGAGAATAACTGCGTATTGTCTCGCGTTTGTCGATTTTTTTTGACGCGTCGGATTAATAATCGATTTCAGCTTAAAAAATTCCATTCTAGTCTTCTAATTGAAAAGAAAAAAAAAATAAAATAAAATCTGTAAAAAAAAGTGATATTTGATGTAGGTCACCACATATTTTTTATCTACTAAAATATTTAGACTGTTTATAAAATCATTTATAATATCTTTCTCTGTCACTTCTTCGTAAAAAGATAAAAAAAAACAATGTTAAAGATTAAAAATGATGTAATTCCTAAATGTAAATTCTACATATTTATATATCCCGCTTTCGATTCTTTCATCTTTCTGAAAACGATCCCAAATAGCAAATTGTAATCTAAAAAATTTAGACGTCGATAGTTAATTATTTTGAATTATTAATCTATCATCATGTCTATTTAAGATGTAATGACGTTATTTTTTACCAATTAATGACATCATTTATTTATGACGTATTTACAACGTTATACTTATTGACGTCAGATAAATGACCAATCGATGACGTATTAGTAACGTTATTAGATCAATTAATAACGTCATTTATTTACGCCGTTAATAATACGAAAATAATAACGTATTTTCGACGTTGCTTAATGTGACGTTATGTGACTGTGATAAATTCACGTCACTTTTACAATGATAGAACGTCAGATTCGTAAAGAATGATCAATTAATCAAATAAACGATATCTTGATACTTGGGATGGATGCCATAGAAAATCAATAATCAGTAATAAGCGGATCATCTTTACAGAAATCCAACTTAATATTAGTCAATTTAACACTGAAACATAATGATTAATTACTTATTAAGTATTAAGTATTAAAAACACTTGTTCAGTACTTGATAATTAATTAATCATTACCTTTCAGTATTAAATTTCTGTAAGGGCAGTGTATGTATATAATTTGAGAGATTCATCACGAGATATATGATTGAGCAGCCGTTTTGTAAAAAAACCGGCTATTTTTCATACCATTCTGCGGGAAACTCGATTATAATGTACAAAGAATAAGAAAAAAAAAACAAATTATGACAAAAAGTGGAGGAAAAACGCAATCACAAATCCTATAGTGAAAACTATTAATTTTAAACTAACAATTTCGTATGATGATTTAAATTATATGCCTCTTTAAATATATCGTCGATCAGTAATGTTCGAGCAACGAAAAAACAAAAGGCACATCTGCAGACAATAACGCGTTCAGTAGAAGTGCACGTTACATATCAAATCGTTTTCCTGTAAGGCTGCAAACGCACGTACACACCAAGAAATTACAGCCTCTTCTTAACCGGGGAAGATATGAAAATAAACTCGTAAATTCGCATCATTATGGGTTATCGTGTACCTCAACACGCATCTCACTGTGAACTTTGATCGTCGAAATCACTGTACGCGCTCACTTCGTCGGGCACATCTTATTACGTCGCCGCGCGCAAATCTCTTACAGTGCACTGTCATGTTACACGTATAACGCGGGCAATCGTAATCAAACAATCTTATTTCCACTCGCTGGCCACTCCGCGCCCTCTCTTCATTCGCGCCCGATCGTTCAATCACCAACAAGACGCGGTGTTTAATCTCGCCGCTTGCGCAGAATCACATTTCCATTGCAAGATCCATCAGTGGGAGGTCATCGGCGCGTCGTTGCATCGGATTCGTTTCGTGTGTCGGATATATGGGATAACGAGATGAGGAGATGGAGAGAAAGAAAAGGAAAAGGGAGGAAAAGAGGGAAACGCGGCCGCGATTTGTGTATAAGTCCTCGCGAACGGGAACGCGAGAGCCGAAGTTAACCGTGCGGCTTCCTACCGTGGTTTCTTGGCCGGCGCGTCGGAGCTACACACGCTTCGCTAGATTTTTCCTCCGGTTTATTTATAAGCGCATTAATATTCTCGCTTTCGGCCCGCTCAATGGCACCTCCCTTTCTCTCTCTGTCCATCCATCTTGATCCTCCGGTTATGACGCGTCCATTCTAAACAATTGACCAGTTTCGTATTTTATTACGAGACGTTTCTGTTTCGCGCTCTTTCTTTTATCTTCTTTTCTTGAGCATGGCGAAGAATAAACGTGAGGAAGCTCTCATTGATTTACTGACCGCTGTTCTCTTACTTAACTGGAGTAGTAAATGGAGTGAATAACGGAGAGTAAATAGCCGGGAGAATTTACTTGAGAATTCTAGATTTAAATCGGTCATTTCTAATATAAGGACTGCGACTGTGGGCGATCCGCTAGCTATGCTATGTAGAATCGAGACGATAGACAAGCGATTATTCTCAGATTAACTGCATTGTACAAGTTACTCAAGCAATTGCGTACTACATTATTCCATTACGTGATCATCTTAAAGTCCAGTATTATGAATTCAATATTTTTTTAAGACTAAATATTGTGAAAATATTGATTTATTACTTATTTTAATTCAGTCATGCAAATTTTATCTCTTCTTTTTATAATACTATAGATATTTATCTTTCGGAGATTAACGTGGATCCCGATTATGTTCTTTGTTATCTGCAAATTTGAATTATTGTTACTAAAATAAATTTAACATTCATTCTTTTTTATACGAATTAATATCTTGTAATTTTGGTTTCTTAAAATTAATTAATATCTTTTAATCAACAAATATTAAATAGATCTCACAGATTCAGTACACTGAGAAAAAAATATAGTTTTAATAAATATTTAATTCAATACTGCCAACTAAACATTTAGTTACACAAATAAATATTTGTTCAATAAAAAAATGATTGTTAAATCAAATTAACATTTCTTGTATCAAATAAATATATCTTTATATGGCGGTATTCTAACTAAATATTTATTAAAATTGATTATATTTTTTTTCAGTGTTACAAATTTCGTGTTCAAATGTTAGTTCAAAGCTCCGGAAAATTACTTAAGCATCGTGACGATTTTTATCAGTTATTATTAATTTTTGTATAATCGATCTAATTTTCCCAAAATAATTTTCCACACATACGATTTACAGTATTTTTTTTCTTTCCCAAAAGAGTATAAATAACTTCTCCAACTTACGCGTTCCGTCTATTCTCTTAATTACGCTTGTCCGCCTCTCTCTATCACAGGGAGATTGATGGAAATTAATTAGACATGAAGAAGCGTAAGTGGCTCGATGGCTTTGTACTTCTGTTTCTGTGTCCAAAAGTAAATCGTGAGTCCAGAGTATGGGGCGTACGGAATGAGGAGAACGCGGAAAGCGACGCTCGCGAAATTCGCACGACGTATGCTATTCTACAGCCCACCCCGACGGCGCGGAACGTCATTTAACGGTCGACCGTTCGAGAACTCCTATATCCCCCGGTTGATAAATTATATATCGTCGCATGTCAAGCCTTCTCCTGTGACAATTCGCAATTATCTTACGTAGCTCCCGAAGTGTACGCCCCCACCGTATCGACCAAGTGAGTGTAACAAACTCGTCTGGAAATCCCTCGAGTTCATAAACGTAGTACATAAAATTGTTGCATTACATTCTCAAACAAATTCACGAACAGTTGAAGTTCATGGCGCACGAAGTTCAAAGTGGAAATGCGCCATTTGCGCGGACAGCAATAAACGAAAGACTTTAAGAGGAAACGACCCGAAGAGAAAACAGTTCCAAAAGTAAACAACTTTATACATAAGCCTGAGTTCCCGTATCGTGGAAAAGATAAGGTGGAAAGAATGAAAGTTCCGTCCATTAGCAGAATAAGTACATAATCGTCGTCGAGAGTTTCATAAAGTTGAAGTAAACGATAGTAAATAGAGCGATTTTCAGCGGGAAAACGAGAAAAAGCTTTTTCGGAACTTTTGCCCGATATCGCAAGTTCAAAACTTCGGCCAAGGCGGATATTTCTGCGGCATCCTAGATATATCGTCGCTAGTTATTTCTGGATTCACCTAGATTTTCAAAGCGACCGGAATCCCCAAATAATTCAACAAAGGAGAGGCACGAAATGTTCATCGATATCTATTGGGCATACAAGAAGTGCCAAGGATGTGCGTGTGTGTACGAGAAGCAACGGGTACGTTAAAAAAATCTCTCCATTTCCCTCCGTTTTTCTTTTTCATTTTTACTTGTCATTGTTTACTTGTCATTATTTTATATTCAAATAGGCTTGTCCTAGAATATTAATAAATGCCTTTACTCTCTAAATTTTTTTACAGTGGAATCTCACTCTAAAAAGTGAAAATTGAGCCAGTTTTGAAAAAGAGTGACTCAATTTTCAATCTTTAAGAGTATAAGACTTCACTCTTTAATGACAATTTATTCTAAAAGTTTTACTATCAATATACCTATCATTCTATCAAAATAAAAATCCGTGGTGCAAAAAAATCTTTTCAAATAATTTTGTGCTCGGAAATCACCAACGATTCGGAAATGCGAAACAAAGGCCGATATTCAGTCCATTCTTATTTGAAGATCGTCTTAAGTAATGTCTTAAAATGCTAATACGAATCTCTGATTGATTCGTGACATCTTAAGACTGTATTAAGACGGTCTTAAATATAAGAACCGACTATGAATATCGGATAAAGAATATACTCTGAAAATTCGCAAATTAACTTTCTTCTTGCTCCACCTGGAGAACAATTCTTCCTGCGAGTTTCCGGATCTGAGAAGTCGGACACTGGTCGCCAGCCCGCTGATGTCGCAGAAGATCATGTCTATAGCCCCCCCGAACTATTTTAATAACTCGGTGCCAAACGGCACTGAGCCGCCACTGCAAATACGCGACAAAACGACACGTCCCTCCGTCACCGCGGTCTCGTGGTCTCGTTACGCGTTTCCTCCCCGTCGCAGTCTTACCGGGCCATCCCTCCACCCACGGCACCCACGCAAAAAGGCGAAAATACACTCTCACTTCGACAGGGATGCAACGCGAACGGTCCCACCTTCCGTCTCCGCGACGAGGAAATGATCGGCGAGGAGGAGACGGCGGGATGCCGTCGAGGAGCCGCCCGAATTTATTTATAGGTTTACAATAACGTAAGTTGATGAAGCGCCAGGCGACGAGCTACGTGAATTGTCGCGACGCGTATGTATGTACATAGCCACGTACGTACGCGACGTGTAAATCTTATGCCGGTGTAGAGCGAAATGGATCCGCAAAAATAGAAAAAAAATTGATGAGGATTATCTAACCGAGATTCAACCGGGTTTCACCTGATTACGCGCTAATATGTTATCCTTACTTTTTTAACGTAGCTGTAGCTAGATATAAAAGAATAAATCCTAAAAAATAACGCGTAATTTCGTATTGTATGATTACATTCTGCATAACTCTTTCCTAATGTAGTTCGAGATGATGTCCGACATAGGAAGCTCAATGATGTATACTGAAGATTAATTAAATTACTATCGGAGATAAAATTGACACTCACCTTTTTGTTGGATTTGAAGACGTTACATTTGAAAGTATTACTGCTCCCGTCACGGGCAATGTAACTAAATATTTTTAAATCGTGGCTGTCGTGCGAAACGTAAAATATCCTAAAGAAAAAAAAGTACTTTCAGTATTTGTTTTACTCAAAAATTATCCAAATTATCATCTAAATTGCGCATTATTTTCTGGATTTTTCACGTGATATATCGTATATTATATTTTTACAATAATAATTTCACTATTTTTATGCGATATTTTTCATCGTGTTCATTTACTAATATTTCCATATTTCGTATGAATATCATATAAATTGCAAAGAGATTTAATAAATCAATAAAGAAAAGGTATCAGTTATGATAAACAGGCGATCTCACCTGTAAATTGGATGATGCATCAGATATATTTTATTCTCGTCCATCCATTGCTGCTGTTTCTTCTGTAAAAAGATCACGAATGGCGAGTCATTACTTAAAAAATATTATTAGTTGATATATATATATTTTTTTTTTTGGCTGTTACCGCTATCGGTTACGGCATGTGAAACATCAAAAATATACGAGGCGCCCATGTGTATCAGAGCGAAGACAACGTGGCGCTTGTCCAAAATCATTTCTCGTTATAAATCTCAACTGTTACGAAATGCACGTCATCGAGTGTACGCGATTTTCCCCTCTTGTCTTGCCGCCCCTCCAAGTATTCGCGAATGACGTCCTTATTTATGCGGACGTCGTGGAAATCTTTCGATGTCGCCAAGAAAAATTTTCGCGTACAAGATTGTGCTGATGTAGCAAGCAAACGATGAAATCGCATGTAGAAAATATATTTATCAACTCCGCAGAAAATAGAAATTAGTTAAATTAGAAACAGATTTTACGAGACCGCAATAGATTGCAGTAAGAATAGTAGAGAAATGTCATTTTTAACACAAACACCGGGGGTTGAGTTTTTGAGAATTTTTTTATCAATTACTTAATCCTCCGAAGCTGAGAATTTTAAACTATTTAATTATAAATCTCTTTGTCATAAAATGTCAAACAATTCAATTTTTTTGATGATATATTTGCAAAATTATTCTTATAGATAAAATTATTCTTATAGATAAATAAATTAAATAAATAAATATCAAATAAATAAATTTAATTAATTAATTAAAATATATAATATATTCATTATGTTTTAATGTCATTTTAATTAATATCTTTTAATTAATTTATATTAAATGGATCTCACAGAGATCTTCCCAATCTATGTTACAAATTTTAACGTCAACTTCGGAGAGTTAAATCATACAAATCTACATCAGTGTGTGTAATATATTCCTTTTCTCTTCATTTCTTCTTGAAATTACATAATATACTATTGAGTCTAACAGACTCATCTCATTCGCTTGTGTATGTACGGAAATTAGCTTATCCGGCTTAGGGGTTAACGAGATGATTTGAGATTAATGAGACAACGCGTTCAATTATATGCATACGAGCGAGTAGCAACATAGTATTCAACAAGGACTACCTTCTTTTTCCGTAGGGTCACTTTCAGCCCATCCACCGAGACCTCCAGCGTCACTTTCTTTTTCTTGATCCCTTTGGCCTTAAATTCGTACTGTGAACGAATTCGAATTACATGATTCGCGGTTACGAAAATAAAACTGTTTCTCTAACTGGGTTAATTAACTATTACGCGTACTCACGCGGATTCTTCGCATCGCCGCCACGATCTCCACTCGGCTAGTCGGTCGCGGAACCTCCATAGAGCCGATGAACTGAAAAGGAAGAAACATAGTTAGAAAGTTCGCTGAGATAATAATTGGCTAATAATTCGCTGAATGAAGGATAGAATAAATAATACGTATCTAAGTGACACGTCGTCGTACACATATTCTAAAACTTGGATGTATTTTAAAAATGGGTGATTTTTATATTTGATTTTAATATTTCTATTTTTTAAGTTTTAATACGTTCAACAAAGCTTCAGTACCGCGATGATTAACAACGCAGTACAATGCTTTATGTTCCGCGATGATTAACAACGCTGCATCTTTATCAACTTGCGAGTGACATTATGGACATGTGAGCTAATTATACTTGTATCATTCTTGCTGAGGAGGACTCCAGAGAGAATCGAAACGAATTCAAAATAAAGAAGACATCAATATCTGATTGTTGATTGTTCACTAAATAATTGCACCGTTTATCGTTGCTGACTCTCATTAGCCTATTATATTTATCTTTTTGCATTGTTTAAAATTCGAGAGTCCTAATATAATTATTGTTATTATAAATAGTACGACTTGTCTTTCTTTTTAGGAAAATTGCATTTATATCTTGATAGGTCGCGAAAGGTTTAATGTAATCATCCCGCGCGGTTATTGATTCATAGTTCATTTCAAAAAATTAAAATTAACTCTCTCAATACTCGAAGAGTATATCAATACTGGCAAAACTGGCATGATGAAATCTCGAGATATCTCTCTGACCAAACTAAAGGAAATGATCTTAAAAAAAAAAAAAAATCTTCTTTTTCTAGGAATCTTTATCTTTGTTTTAGGAATTGGAAAAAAATGAAGAACAAGTTGAACCGAGAAGATTAAAATTAATCTATATTGGTAGAAACGGGCATTGATCAACGTGTTGATTTTCGGTAATTGCCTTAGAATAAATGTTAGAAACTTTGCAATGAGATTTCGATGATATACGGAGCGTCCCAGTAAACAAAATACATTGTATGTAATTATACTACCATAATCTTACAGCGGGCAGAAGCACCAACGATCTGTATTTAGAATTCCCCCATTGAAAACGATGGCCTTAGCCACGTGTTCGGGTGATTCGATGTACACGTGGTGTTCTCCCACGCACACGCTTGCGACAGGAAGAGGACGGTCTCTTTGTAAATTTGCGATCGATAACCGCCGATGTGCTTGCGATAACCGAGAAGGAATTGAAGAGAAGCTACTCGCGTAGCTAAAAAAAAAAAATCTCGTTTTGCGTGTTCCTCATCAAAAAAACCATTTGAAATCGATCCACGACATATTTCGCTGAATTGAAATAAATTTAGTTATCGGACTTATTTCCTGCATTACAATTCTGTAATGAATACGTGTGTTACTTCGTACGTAGATGCAATATTAATAGCAAAGTTTCTTTCTCTTTCTGCGGAGTATATCGATTTGTATTTATAGCCCCACTAAGCGCTAAAATCTGATTCTTGAACAGCATTGTGCGCACGATTCTCATATAAGACAAATTGCAGACTCCAGCTGAGTTTTTACACAAACTAAATATAAACACAAATATGATTGGATGGTCTATTAATTTACTTAGTATTTCAGAATCAGTTTTTTTTGAGACAAATATCTATATATGGATTAGACAAAATCATTTTTTTTTATAATATTAATGGGATTATTTTCTTATTTTATGCCATATTGGAAAGAAACGCTTCAGGGAAAAATTGGAAGGAAAATTCTTCTCGAGATAAAATTCGCCTGAAGATTCAGTTCACAGGTCGCTCTTTCTCAAAATCATTTTCGCGATACTTTTCCCGGGTTGGCAAATAAACGAAGAGTCGTTCAGAGTTCTATGAACCGAGAAAGTTTAAGAAACGTTAGTTCAGAACTCGCTTTAAAGACGTCTTCCAATACGCGATTCGAGCTTCTACGTAAGCGCGAACGTCAACGACGTGACATAAATCAAAAGTCGAAAATGCTGAAACGGTTTTCGCAGCGCGGCGTGCGGGATTTACGATCGCGGGGGTGCACACAAAAGCTTTAACCTTTCTCAGGAGAAGTGCCACCGAAATAAACACGTGCACGATACGATGACGTCACGGAGAACGCGAAAGCGGCGAACGGCGTCGTCGTCCAGAAATAAGCCACCTGGTATCGTGACTGTCGTCGCAATTATTGCACCATCAACGACGACAACGACGACCACGACCACGACCAAGACGACGACAACGTAAAAATATTATTCCCGAACACGATCGGCGAGTTTCCGAGAATCGATTTCGAAAGACCGGAAAACCCAAGGATATTGTCTTTCCTGACGTTACGTTTCTCGTTTCCCGTCATCAGGGACTGCAGTTTGCGTTCGCCTCGCGATTCAGTACCGTTGCAAAAGGATCACTCCGAGGTTTTTATTGCCCATTGTGAGAAATAATACTAGAAACGATAAGAAAATAAGATACCAATCGCACACATTTCCTACTCTGTTCCCTTTTTCAAATTCGCTTATAGAGAATTCGGTTGAATGAATTAGTGCACATTAATTCTTAGAACACATACATGTGTGTGGGTCTTTCAATCGAAATTTCGTTTGCTTCGAAGAAAAAAAAAAGAGAATTTTATTTAACAATAATTTAACAATATATTAAAGAGATTCAGGAACATACATAGGCTGTAATGCCAAATTTTTATGACATTACAATCTATATAGATATATTCCTAAATGTCAGAGCTTCAAAATAAAAAAAAGGAAAATATTGATCTGAATCGAAATTACAGCTTACAGTGGGTCTTCCAGATCACTGATTTTCAAAAAGTGTTCTAAGGTTAAAATTGTTGTACACTGATTTAATCTGTAAAAATAAAATGTAAACATTTCGGATTATAAAACACAGACTTAACATCACAATAAAATGCATTGAGAATTTTATGATTTAATAATTCGTTTTTTATATTTACATTAAATATTTGTACGTGAATCTGTATACAATGACTTTAATATACAATATACATCCAGTTGAATTCGCTATTAGAAACACTTAACGCAACCACGTTTCATTTCGCAATATTGCGCGAAGGTGTCTCCGCATTCACAAATTTGTCTTTTCTCACGTCATTATGTCGATAATACTACAAATATCTTACTGAAACGGGACTAAGAAGGCGTGAAAATTCTTTTTTAGCACAACCATGTTAAAGCAGATGCTTTCGTTCCCATCGCACGGCGGTCAGAGGAACGAAGCGTGGTTTATAGTCGACATACATTTTCCTCTGACGTGAGACGCTATCGACCGTTAGTGTTGCTATTTTCTGAAAGTGTGCACTCGCTTGGCACAAAACGCATGATGGAATTTTTGTAATTAGAAATTCGCGTCACATTTGATTATTATCGGAGTATTATTTGAGTATTACTATCCAGTAGGAAAATCAATATTTTTCTTGAACATAGCTGTTCGAATTTTACATAAGCAAGAGATCGTTCGACGATCTAAAAACGTTTTAGGGTTTCTTTCCAGCTCAATGTTTCTTAAACATTTTTTTATGTCTTTATCGAGAATTCTCTCGATATTTTCGAGGAAACTCTCTCGAGTATACTCTCGAACGAGATCGGAAATATAGAAACACGAAGGTGGAAGGATACAAGGTGTATTTCAGGTTGGCAAGAGAACCGAGACAGACTCGCCGAGAATTGAGAAAAACGAATAGAAACCGGAGGTTGCTCGTATGGACCGAAGTGGATAAGAAATCACCCCAGATTACCTTGGCGTGGAACACGATTCCGCGGTGGAACGCCTCCTCGCTGTGCAGCGGTATTCGCGTGTCGTACTCGTCATTATGTACGAGGTTGTATTGCTTCTTAGAGGGCATGCTGAGCCCAGCTGCATTCGACTACGCTCGTCCAGCCTGGCTGCAATTATAGTAAACGATCCATTAGTATTCTCATGGATAAATGTTCCTGGACGCTCATCTCTATACAAATAAAACAGTTGTCGAATTTCAAAGACATTTCATACTTCCAAGTTGCATCAAACGCAAGTACTGGGTAACAGAATTAAACGCGGAACGTCTCGATCTTTCACATTTTGCATGCGTTACAAATTGTAAAAATCATCGCCTTTAATCTCAAGAAGCGATTCTCATAAGAATAAGTAAAACAAATTAGCTGAGATTTAATTTTGTCTTTCCTTTTAGTTCTGCTCTTAGGAGAAACGAATTATCATTTAAATTCTTAATTTTAATTAACAGAATCCTGTAGACAGAATCCTCTCCTCTTTGTTCTAAAAGTTGAGAATTTCAATCGACAATTAGGGTATGTTTAGGTTAGCGTTTTCTCTTTAAACATCGCGGGATATTTCTGAGAAATCATTAATTTTATTTTTTACCGGGAGCAATTCTAAGTCGGCAATGAAAATAAGTAAGCCGGCGCAATAAGCGTATGATACATGCGTGTTACTAAACCGCGTTCGTGACTGCGCAGCATATAGTCATTTTCGATGTACTTAAAAGGTACACGATAACTTGTAAGCGCTGATTTCCTATCGTAAGCGCATGGTTGCTGTTTCATTCACGGAACACCGCGGGTATGTTTACCGTAGACGTGTAATTCATGATATAACGATCCAATTTACGCGATTTGATGTAGTGGTATTAGCCAATGTCGGAATCGGAAATTTCGTGAAAAAGTTCTTTAAAAAGTATTTGTCTACATTCATCAACAAAGCACAGTTCCATTTAAAAAAGGTTCTACATAAATAATTAACGATAATAGAGGAAAGCCCCCTATTATGAGATAGGCGTCTAATATGAGATATTCTGCTAAACTAATAAACGCTATCTATTGATTTCATCATAAATTTACTACTCTTGGATTGAAAACTATTTAGTAGAAAATTCATTAGTAAATCATGCCTGTAGTAAGTATTGTAAAACAAGATTTTAGAATTTGAATGTCTTCGAGTTTCATTGAGATGAACATTTAAATCTTGTTTATTTAATAAATAAATATTTGGCAATAAATTCTTCATAGAGTAAGGTTGTACTAATAGAAAAAAAAGGATATGTTGAATTGTTTAATTACAGAAGTTAGGTTTGATGATCGTAAAACCATAAGACGTGGAAATCATAATACGAGATATCCAGAGTATTTCTAATATGAAATAACCCATGCTCCTATGTTATAGTGAAAATCGTTGCTAAAGTATAAATGTTATTGTATATAACAAAAAAAAACAACCGGAATGAACGTCGAGTGCCTATATCTGCGATGCTTGATTCCAACTACCTGAAAACGAATTCTGAGTATAATCTATCGCATGCTCATTTTTCGCGCATGCTAACTGTGTTTGTTTGTATTTTAGAAACATTAAATAAAGTTTTTTAATTGTAATACTGATATACTTTGCGTTCGATTTCGCGAGGCATCTCATATTAAGAGTACAATTTTTTGACTTTGCAATTTACTCATTTTTTACATTTCTTTAATTTAAAAAAAAATGGAATTTGAATTAAATTTTATGTAACGTTATCTTAAAGCTTATTAAATTCTCTTCAAAATTACCTATTATTTTTTTTAATTCTGCCTATAAACTTCCAGCATTTATCAAAAATGAATTTGGTATCTCATAATAGGGGCCTTTCCTCTACTTATATATAGGATATACTTTTGAGCGTAATATGCGTTCATTTGTACAAAACTGACAAGTAAAAAATTAAACGCACGATCTTCGAACAAGAGTTATCATTTAGATAAGAATTACGCGATAATATCTCAAATCTAAAATTATTTCTCGCTTAAGTATTCCTCGACATTTTATCCATACAACAACAAATGTCCTTGGCCTTTCTTTTTTTTCAGGAGAAATTCTTTTCAAGTACGCAAGTTGAGAGTAACGCACTAAAAAATGTTACTAATAGTTACCAAATGTTGAATGAAATAATTTCAATTAAATGTTTGATTAATATAACTAAAAAATCATTTTATTTTTCTAAATATTTACACTGAAAAAGGATTACTAAATCTTAATGTATAATATTTTTTTAAATAATATTAACAATAAGTAAACATTCAATTGTAGACGATATATAAACGAACATTTACTCGATAAAAAAAATAATGGTTAAATTAAATTAATGGTTTTTATCAAATAAATACTATTTACATTTTAATAAATATTTACTTAAAATTATTCAAACAAATATTTATTAAAATTTAGTATTTTTCCAGTATAATGATTAACAATCGATTGATTATGTTAATAATAATAATAATAATACTTACTACATATATATTTAGAAAAATAAAATTATTTTTAGTTATATCAATCGAATAATTGATTGAAAGTATTCATTCATATTTCGTAGCTATTATTAGACTCTTTTTTTGCAAGCCGTGTTTCAGAAATTCAAAGTACACTCGCAGTTCGTACCGCAGAGAAGACGCGCCGTTTCCGCTGCGAGATGCCAGCCGCGAGATGCATCATCGAAGATGCCTCTTTGTGCATGCGCACCTGAGTTAAGCGGCGTTCATACCGGCGTAGCGCGGTGCGTACAGACAAAGAAAATATGCATTCTTCGCACTTGCGGACACGGTTAATCGAAGAATTGCGAGAAATACGCAGCAACGCACGTGCGACGCATACGTGCAAAGAAGCTGTCAAGATCATCTGTTTACAATGCGCGAGCTCGATGATTTTGCGCCGCAATCCGAAATTTGCTCATATTCATAGTCAGATCTTGTACTTAAGACTTCCTTAAATTTATCTTTAGATGCTCAGCAGCCAATGAAATAATTCGTAGAGTACCTAAAGATAAATTTAAGGAAGCCTTAAATATAAGGCCTGACTATGAATATGAGTATTAGATACCGGAATCATATAAGCGTCTCGATCGAGGCGGTAAAAAAAGGATTCGGCTTTTGATTGCAAAATCATTACATAAGTTATTGAAAAGAGCCACCATACGCGATGCTCCTGTCGGGAAGAGAATTCTAAGCGAGTCTTCGTTTAATGATGTCGATGGAGGATGGAAAGGTGATTACTAAAGCTGATTTCGCGCGATTATTAAGTTTGTTCGCGTTGCTTGAAATCTCAAAAAATTTTTGTACTCAAAACGAGATAAATATATACTCGGACATAGAAAAAAGAGAAAGTGTAAAAAATGCAAGCAACATGAATAAATCTTAAACGTGTTTAAGCAATTCAGCGTTTGTGCAAAAAATTATAGAGGTTATTATTACTCAATTATCAGTATGATGTTCAAGGAACACAAAAAATCAACAAACAATCAAAATGACTTTATTTTGATTCCTAACGTAAAATTTTGTAGCAAAAAAGTCATCATTTCGATTTTCATGATAAAGTTATTTTGACTTTCTCTTGACTTGTTGTGGTGTTCCTTGGATGAAATCCCGACAGATTCCATTGAATTTACATGGAGGATTAATATAATTTTACAATTACTATCATAACATCGATTACTCGATTACGCTATATGTGTCGAATGATGAATGAATTATTAAGTATATTATTGATAAATAAAATCTTAATTATGTCTAAAATCAGAAGATTTCGCTGCAAACACCACGTGCTTGCCCTGCGAGTTCGACGAACCGAAAAGACTTCTCCATTTGAAAACGAGTTTTCTCGATATCAACGACTTATTCGATCACTAGAGGTCAGACAAGAAAAAAAAAAGAAAAAGAAAAGAGGGATGATGAAATCTGTTTTCTTTAGCTGAACTTGATTTATATTTTCCTCTCGGAGAAAAAAAAAAGAGAACGATGAACGATGCAAGTAGAATTAAAAAGAATAGGTCTATTGTCGAAATATTTCCGGCGGGTCTTACCTAAAAGCTGATTGGACGATCGGCCGGCGTTGGTTCCGTTCATTAACCGTGGTAATGCGACTCCTCGGCGAGGAACGGCCGGATGACGGTCCCCGCGCGAAAATCGATTTCACGTGTGAACGCAGCCTTACGGTGCGGGGTAGGCCGGTCAGGCGAGAGGGGTACGCTCGCGTTCGCGCACGCATTCGGGTTCCGCTGTAATAAAGGCGGCGAGGAACCACCGACGACGAGCCATATCACGGGTTACCACACATACACACGGATCTCGCCTCGGTCGCTCGCCCGCTCGGCAGGTAGAGGCCAGTCCTCTCGCTCTTGCTCTTTTCTTTCCCTCTCTCCCTCCCTTTCTCTTACTCCCTCTCTCTCTTTTCTTGGAAACAGATGACAGAGCGGCACGGTCACCGCGGCTCACCGGACGTTTCGCGTCCTGCGGGATTACATGAGATAACTACTCCGATCATTCTATCGCGAGAAGAGTCTCTATCACTGAACGAATCGCGGTTATCACTGCGATCACTCAAATTCGCGTCCGTATATTTTTTATTTCAGCAATTTCGTCGAGGGAGCCGAATCGTGTGTATGACGAAGCGAACGTGAACGAGCGACCAGCAGAGACAATGAGGAGAAGGGAAAGGATGAAAAAAAAAAGAAAGGAGGAGATATGAACGAAAGAGGAGCAGCGTGAAAGAAAGGAGCAAAGAAGCTGCGGTTCACGCGAGCGACAGAACAATATTTATACTGGCATGGCACGACGTACAGCTGTGGCACCTCCAACGTGCCTCGCGCCGCGCACTTCGGTTATCCCCGCTCGAGTCCGAGGAGTCGATAGACCGCAACAACGCGCGCGCTACCGCTCCTTACGCTCTCATGTCGCTCGCGCCGTCAGGCCCCCCGAGAGGAAGAAAGAGAGAGAGAGAGAGAGAAAGACAGAAAGCAAGAGAAAAAAATGCTCGTACCCTGCTTCCCGCGTCGTTGCGTAGCGTTTCCGCCACGGAACGTGAAAACGCGTACTGTGTGCTGCAAACGTAAGGGGCGCGCGTTCGACCCGGGGGAGAGTCTAATCGTAGGTCGTGACCGTCGTAGAGACGCACCATGCGCGTCGCGCGAGCGTTAGCGCGCGCAAGGCCCTACGGACGCGATACGTAACGACGTAACGACGCGGCATCCCCACCGCGAGCGGCACCCGGCTTCGCACTGAAAGCCGTGCCCGCTAGCCTCTATATAGTCGAGTTGCGCCGCCGCGCCGCCTCTGCTGTCTGCTGAAATGATGCGCGCTCGGCTCGGCCGGCGCTCGTCGCGTCGTCGCATCGTCGAGCCGGCCGAGCCGAGGCCGTCAGCCGTGCCGTGTCCGAGGTCGCGACCCACGACCGATGTGCGAGACGGAGCAAGACGGAGCAATGGAGTAAAGTCTGCGTCAAAGATCACGTGACTGTTCGAATGACAGTGTCATAAGGAATGTAATAACAAATGGGGTTTTCGGGCCCCGCATAATATTTTTTGACGTATGTACAAAATTGATTCCTATTCTTTTCAGCTGAAGGGTCATTTCTTATAGGGAAGATGAACCCTGTAAAAGTTCAGCTAAACAAAATAAATTTTTTCTCTAAATTCTTTTGAATGGAATTTCATTCTAAGAAGTAAAAATCAGTTTTGAAAAAGTGGTTCAATTTTTTAAGAATAAGATTTCACTCTTTAGAGTGAAATTCATTTAAAAGTTTTAGAATTAAAGAGAATAAAAATATTACGTAATAGCTTTATTGT
>Ga0157363_1000430_pt1 | contig 31892 bp, 13 predicted proteins | sample AttsexASBM1_FD_111477 | JGI IMG/M metagenome (GOLD analysis project Ga0157363, IMG submission 111477) | Fungus gardens microbial communities from leaf cutter ant in Ribeirão Preto, State of São Paulo, Brazil - Atta sexdens ASBM1 | ecosystem: Host-associated > Fungi > Mycelium > Unclassified ... | reverse complement strand
TACTTGGCTTCAGGAGATAGCATGAGATCTTTTTCCTATGCATTTCGAGTAGGACATAATAAGTAGGACAATTTCAAAAATTGTGTCCGAAATGTGCGAAGCAATTTAGACTGCATTAAAGGATAAAGTTTTTGAGCAACTCAGCAAAGATTTGTGAAAAAAAATAACGAAGTTGAAGAAAATTGGGATTTTCCGAATTGGATCAATAGACGGAAAACATGTCATAATCCAGGTATACATGTGAATTTCTAAAGCTAAATGAATTTTATTATAATATATTAAAAAATTAATTTTTTCTTATACTTTGTATAGGCTCCTCCAAATAATGTATCTTCATTTTATAACTATAAAGGGATGATTATATAATGAAGGTCTATCCATGACTGCCATTATAAGACATTCATCAATTCTGAATTAACACTTTGAGATTGTGACAATGGTTCTGTATCTTCAATATTACAATCAGTTGATTTTTGTGCTGCAATAGAAAGTTTGATAATGTTTTATATAATGTTTTATATAATGTACATATAATACATATATAATATATATATGATGTTATAATTTTTTTATATATCAATAGTAACTACAAAATTCTCGTCAATGTGTACAAAATATATAGTTTCATCGTATTCTTTAAAACAATGATTCTAATATATATTTTCACAATAATATGCCATTAGCCATTCACAATATCCACATCGAATTTGCTGGAAATATTAATAAATCATTTAAAATTAATAATAAGCAATATAATTCTTCTTTACAGTAACATTATTTTATTTAAAATATTTAGAAAAAATTAAAAATCTAAAGAAAAAAATGTATACTTTAAAAGTTACTATCTACTATTATACATTATTATACATTAATCACTTAACTTAATATAACCTTATAACTTGGAAAAATAATTTCTAATAAATTAATTTATAAATATACTTTAAATATACTTTATTATTAAGATCATAAATTAAATTTTAATATTGCATTTAAACCGACTTGATAATGGATATATTAAATAAAAGTAATTAATTCGCTTACTGATTTATCTATGATGAATATAAAATCTTCTCTGTCATATTATTATGGTTTCGTGTGGCCGCATATATTCCACAAATTAAATTTCACAAAAAGCGCGTAGTAAAGGCGTAACAACTCGAAAAACTGTCTCTGATTGGTTACGCGTTACACGGAAAATCTGTGCCATGACATTTTTAGAATCAAAATGATGTCGAAGTGTTATTCTAACCTGATTCTGTTAAAATTGGAAATCCATACAGAGATCTGGAAGAAGAAGAAGAAGTACCCGATTTTGTTATTATTGAAAGTACTCGATTGCTGCTGAAAATTGTAAAAATCGCAGTGAAAGAGGCTGAAGTTTTGAATAAACCGCGCGTTGTGGAGCCAAAATGACAGCAGTTCGCGGTGCTTTGTTAATCTAGCGTCTTTAGTTGCACAGATTATGTACCAATCGATTGTAAGATTATTGGCCGCCTCGTCGTCTCGCTAGTGCGCGTGCGCGATGTAACACACTACAGAGAGCAGTCCTGATTGGCCGCTTGAGTTATTTTGAAGGAGACGGGACGCCGCGTTTTTTTTACAAGTGTAGTTGCCCGGCAGACGCGTAGTTTTTTGGGACTGAACGCAATGTATGTTATGTATCGATCGCAAAAGTCTGCAAAAGCCTCGTGAGACCATTTGAATGGATCGGTGTGTTTCGTCTCGCTTCGAGTGTGCGTCATCTCAATTATAGGTTTGTCGCATCGCATGCTCCGTGTTGTAATATGCTCCTATCATAGCTCTTATCATAACTCTCTTCTATAAGCGAATATAATTTTATCATTTTAAATTCTTGACTAACGATTAATTGTTAACATTCTCTTTAACGTATGTAATGTCTTTAACATTTTTTGTAATTGCTTAACATTTTTTTTAACATATTAAAGAGAATATTAACAATTAATCATTAATCAAGAATTTAAAATGATAAAATTATATTCGCTTATAGAAGAAAATAATTATTGCGATATAGAATCTTTGTTACTTGAGATTTTGTATGGAAATATGAAATTTCCAGATTCATGTATTTCCTGACTTCAATCTTCAAGTCTGTTATAGAAACTTCTCAATGTAAATTTATAACATTATTGAATGATTTCTGATAGGCAAGAATTATTATGAAATAAAATGTGTTAGCTATTCTAGAAACTTCTCGATATAAATTTATAACAATTATTGAATAGTTTCTGATAGGCAAGAATTATTATGACAAAATGTTTTAGAAAATTTAGTATTTGATTTTTTAAAGAAAATAAAAATTATTTTACAAGAAAAATATTCTTTGACAACGTAAGGTACGATTTCCGCACGTTTGAGCTACAGAGACGCTCCTGCCAGAGCGTCACGTGACTCTCGAGTAAAGGGGGTCGCTCGTCGGAATCGGCCCGAAATGTGCAAATCTTTGGTCTAGATTATAAGTTATTCTATTGTAAAACTGAAGATGTCCCAGAATGACCACCAAATATTTTGTGCAAAAACAGCAGACTAAACTGAGTTGGAAAGTTATCATTTTGCAATAGTTAAGATATTAATTATTAAAAATCGTCAAATATTGGTTTTTAATAATTTTTTTTACTTAAATACTATTAATTTTACAAAAAAAACAAGAGATTAAAAATTTATTAAATTGTTTATTTTCTTCCCATGGAATTCTGTGAACTTTTTCTGTGAATTTTTTAATATCGCATTTTCTCATGTTGGTAAAAATAGTTACCAAAATAAGAAAATGCGGTACTAAAAAATTTTGAAACAATTCTTAGAATTCTATAAGAAGAAACAATTTTTGTCTTTTGCTATTTTTCTATAAAATTAATAGTACTTTAATAAAAAATTAGTAAAGCTCAATATTCGGTAATCTTTAATAATTAATATCTTGTTAAGTATTACTAAAATTTCAAAATGGTAGAAGAACTTTTCGATTTATTTTAGTCCGATCTACCTGTGCACGAAATATTTAGCGACCATTCTGGGACATTCTATATATTGAATTTGTACGCAAATATGAGTAATTAATATTTAAGAACATAATTGCAACATTGTGATATATGATTCATGTTATTAATTAATAACTTCTCTCTTGTAATTTTATTATGAGTTTTTTTTTATTCATGAAATTAGATGTATTGTTAAATGGAGTACGATTGAATCTTCTATTTGAATGATAGTCGTATTTTTAATGAAAGACTTACATGAGAATTACATAATTCTTTTATAGGTTCTCAACAATTTGTTTAATCTTTTCATATAATCTCACTTTGTTACGCAAGAATCAATTAATTTTACTAGATTTTTTTTATGGCGTTGATAACTGGGCTAATCTGAAGCATCCCAGCACTTTATATAATATCATCTGGTAAAAAATTTGTCACACATGAACACGTATAAATATAATCATTAGTGAGACTCTTCATTCTTGATGAAATTTTTTTTTCGATTCTTTTCTTCTTTCCTTCTTTCTTTGCTTCTTTCTTTTCTTCTTTTTTTTTCTTTTTTCTTTAGAAAAAAGAAAAAAAGTGATTTTGGCAGAGTTTGATGTACAATAACTCAAAAACAGTTCGTTATTTTACTTCTTTAGAAAAAATTTTTCTTTTTTCTTTAGAAAAAAGAAAAAAAGCGATTTTGGTAGAGTTTGATGTACAATAACTCAAAAACTGTTCGTTATTTTACTTCATGCCCATGGAAACTTTTCATCAGGACGATCAGAACTACAACATATTACAAATTCAGCCAAATTAGCCGGGACCCATTTTCCGTATGTTTTGTGTGGGGTCCTTTTTCTCAAAAAATTATTTGTTAAAATATTAATTACAGTAATTTATATTCATGAATAATTTTTAATTTTTTTATTTTTCTAGAAATTATACTTAAAGTTTTCCAAAATAATCCTTTCCTAAAGGTTAAAAATCAAGAAGGTTAAGATCATAAATATTTTTGTTCTTTTAATTAAAAATATCTAAATTAAGAAGAACACTAACATTTTTTATTTTATTTCCTATTTGGATTTTTTTGAAACTATTAGTTACACGAAAAAAGTAAATAGAATATTAAAGATATTCCTTTCTTATATTTACAACTTTTGTTTTAAACTTTTTTTGATGTATTAAACTTGGAAGACATTCAACGAAAATCGATTATTTTGTTTTATTATAAAGTTTAGGAACCTGGCGGAAATAAGAGGAACACTTCTTATCCGATCGGATTGCAATTTTACACTAATTTTTTTTTCTTGAATTGGAATTGTTTTGCGAAGTGCCATAAAAAAAATTGGAAAGCCAAAATAAGAACGACTCTAATAAACATACATTATAAATATGTGTAAATATTTATAAACATACATAATTTTATATGTTTGTTTATATAAATGTTCATATATCCTTCTTTTTTTTGTAAAATTATTTGTTAGTGTAATAGAAATAATAATACGAATGTGAAAACCAAAAATAATTATTTAAAAGGATAATTTTCACACTATTTTTAGAAAATGTTTTAGAATGTTTTCACTATGTTTTAGAAAAAAATCAAGTTTGAAGAAAACAATCTAATAAATTAATTCTTACATAACAAGGTGAAATTATACAATTTAATTATATTTAAAAAAAAATAGATATTGAGAGCTTACAAGAGAATTATGTAATTCGCATGTAAGTCTTTTACTATAAATATGACTATTCAAATAAAAGATTCAATCACATTCTATTTAACAATACATTTAATTTCATAAATGAGAAAAAATTCATAATAAATTTACAAAAGAGAAAATAGAAATTATTAATAACTATCATGAATCATATGCATTATGAATTATATATACACTGAAATAGACATTTTCACTGTGAAGCATAGAAAATCATAGTACCAATTGATTAGCGCCATTTTAATTTGGTCAATAAGAGCGAATCAGAAGCTTTTAGATGGCTCATGCGCACTTACATTTAGTGAGACGCATATGTCAGCAAGATCATCGTGTGTGTGAGGTTATATTTGAAAGATTACTTTGAAAGATTATAAAATCGCATGACTATAAAATGTGTAAGCATCAATATGAAGTACTGGATGTGGATAGAGAAGTAAAAAGGGCATTTCATTTCATACGTAAGAATTTTTGTATTAAGTGTATCAATTCCTGCACATGTGTTAACAATGTAGGATATGAAAAGTGTTATTAATGTTATTTTATTGAATGTACTAATAAAATTGAAGTGACATTTTTGTTTACGTACGACATTTATGTCCATATAGATTTCTATATATCGATAGTACATAAATTTCACTGTCCACATGATAGATTTCTTAACATCAATAATCGTGCATTTTAATGTTTAATATCTCGGTTGCAGGGCAGAGCCTTTTTCTGCCAGATTCTTTCGTTTAATGCAAAAACGTGGAGTGTAACCGTCTAGAAGTTCCAGCCTAGAAAGCGTTTGGAATATTTGTAACCTATAAAGATAGTGGGATGTGAGAAGGATCTTTTTAGAGCGGACACTTTCTAGGCTGTAATTTCCATTTTTGTTCGGGGCTATGTAGTCATCCCGAATCAAACAGCATTATTGTCTATATATCTCACTGTCCACATTACAGATTTCTTAACATCAATCGTGAACTTTAACGCTTAATACATCTCGTTTCGCGGGATAGAGGTGATGCCTTTTTCTGCCGGATTCTTTTGTTTTATGTAAAAACATGTCGTATAAGCGATTTTTTATTGGAATTTAAAATCTTTTCTTTTTATTTTGAGTTATTACACTTTTAATGTTTTCCAAATCATTAATGGCAGCTTTGGAACAATGATAGCTTCTAGGATAATCTTGGAAAAATTTAATGTTTCAGACAATTAATTACATTATACAAAATCGCAGCTTAGAAATCAATATAATGTCGCTCACGTTTTTGCATGAAACGAAAGAATTTGGCAGAAAAAGATGCCTCTGCCTCGCGAATCGAGATTAAGCGTTAAAGTTCTTTATTGATGTTAGGAAATCTGTCATATGGACAATGAAGTATGTAGACAGTAGTTTATTTCGGGATGTAACCCCGAACAAAAAAGAATATTCTATCTTGGAGTCTAAGGGCTCCGCACAATAAAAGAAACAGGAAACAGAGAACAGAATAAAAATTTCAACCTATCAGAAACTGTGTATTTCACAATACATGATTTCTGATAGTTAAAATTTTTATTCTCTCTGTTCCCTATTCCTTTTATTGTGTGGAGCCCCTAACCGCCTAGAAATTGCATCTTAGAGTGTCCACTCTAAAAAGATTCTTCTCACACTTCATTATCTTTATGAGTTAGAGATATTCCAAGAGGATACTGTCGAGACTGAAACTTCTAGGGATGCGTTCCAAAACCTAATTATATTAATCAAAACTTTATAATTAACATCACGTAAACTATAAAGTTTTGGTTACTATAATTAGATTTTGGAATGCATCCTAGGCTGGTAGGATACGTTATTTTTTTTGTTTGTGATGTGCGTATCCACCCCGAACCAATAAGCACTACACCCCACTACTCACCAGTGAGATAAGACCGCCCATATAGTACGCATTCATTGTTTACTAGAGGCATTAACATGCCTAGCGACGGTGAACTCGTTGGGCTGCCCTATTTCGCCGCGCGCTTGCATTTAGCAATAGGGGGAATTTGGATATTTTCATGAACTAATAACTTAACGTTAACTAATGCAAAAAATGTAAAATTATATAGGACTTTTGTGTTTATTTCTCATCTTCTTATGTGCGATTGTTTCTCGCGGAACATTCTGTATATAATAGTCATATACTTGAATCAGTTTTCTTTAGTTTGTCTCTTTTATTTATATTCAGTCTTGTTAAATAATTAATGATTAATATATGATTAATTAATTAAAGTAATTATGAATAGTATATTATAATCTATGACTTTATTTTTATTACAAATATATAATGTTTGTTCGACGTAAACCGATTGCCTTAAATGTTTCATTTGTTTTTGTTATGAAAAATTTCAAATGGAAGTGTAACAAGAGGGGAACATATTTTAATTACTTTGATTTTTTTCTAAATGGAGGCGCTATAAAGCTTCACTTTTTTAAATGCAACACTCTGGTTTTTTTCACATGATATGATGCCTCTAATTTTTCTGCATGTAAAAATATTGAGATAGAGATATCGAAAAATGAATACTTTCTGAGTTATTTTATACTTTATTATGTGACATTATTAATATAAATACAACATAAACTATTAATTTTAATAATCATATCTTAATGCTTTTATACAGTAATGATGTGAATTAATTGCTGTAACTAAAATACATCTCAAAATATAGACAGACTAAATGATTTTTTTAAACAACCAACCATTTTCTTTACGTTAATTGATTCATATTATTATTCTAATCATAAAAATATTAAGATGTTTTTAAAGTTAAATAGACATTTTTTTTATAAAATCCTTTTCATAATCCATTAAACTAAATAAATAAAACTTTTGTAAATGATACAAAAGTATTTTTATAACAAAAATATTTCTTTTACACTGTAGTATTATTAAACCGATATAAAATATTTAATATCACATGCAGATTATTAAAATTAAAAAAAATTAAAATTTTGATGTTTTTAAACATCAATGTAAATACTGTTGTATAAATACTGTTATAAATGAATCTTCTCTTAAAATTCATTAATAAACTGCATGTATTTCTTTTAATAACGAATAGAAAAAAATTTAATAATGAATAGAAAAAAATCTCTAAGTAATACAAATTGATTTTTCTGCATTTTTATCATTTTTATATGGATATTTCTGAATATGTATTTATATTTCGTATTGCTGCAATTTTTTAATGTTTATTTTGTTTAGCATTACGAATTTGATTGTGCCAGGACTTTATTGTTACAGGTTAATTTTTCAGAAGAATCTTTAATTGCGTGTTTTAGACGTTATTTCTTTAAAAGAAGATAAAATTATGTTGCTAATATTCTTTTTGAACAAACATAAAGCTGTTTCTATTTCTTCTTCTGTCCAACGTATTTGTCTTCCCGTAAGGAGGTGCTAAAAATAAATTATTATGTGCATATAAACATATTGTAGAAAATAAGATAAATAATAATATTAATAAGAATGTAAAAAGTTGTGTGAAGCTCCATTTGATTATATTGCAATTAATCACTAGTTATAATAATGCTTAAACAATAGGAAAATTAGATACCGAATGCTGTAACTGTGCTGTAGCTGTGATCCAGCACTTAGTCCAGCAACTTAGTCAAATGGTTCCTGTACACTGAATGCTTGCCACGGCAAAATGTGACGCGGTAGTCAAGCTTACAGCTCCTAAGGTCTTAAGATATTTATTGATTATTACGTTGCATTTTGCCGTGCGGCATGCGTTTTCGCAGGACGGAATCCATAGATATTGCTCAAGACTCGAGATAATCTTAAACTAGTGCTTAAGACATCATGAATCAAAAAAATCATAATAATGTCTTAAGATATTGCTTGAGACGATCTTGAGATTAAGAATGGATTCCTAATGTGTACAAGCCAAAACTTGGTAATGCTCCCAGAGAAATTATATAGTTCTATAATATATTTATTTATTTGTAATAATTATAATACTAAATTACTTACTAAACCATTTCTTTTTTATACCTTTTTTATCTGAATTATATTCATTTTCTGTAGCGCGTTTATTAGTTCTCCGTTTCAACGAAATCTTTTTTAAATCTTCAATATGTGGCGATGTGTCAGTTTCTAATGTTTTTGTCTAAATTACATTATTAAGAATAAATTTTATATAAAAGATAAATTTTATATAAAAGAATATAATCGAAATTATAATAAAATTTTTGTTTTTTCATTTATGGTGTACGGTAAAAAATATTTTGTATTTATGTTAAAATTGGTCCTTGATAACATTTTTGTGTTTTGAATGAACATGAATCTTAATTTAATATGTGATTATTTAAATATTTGTCTCACATTAACATTTAATATTCGTTAATGTTAAAATAACATAATTATGTACAAGTAAATAAATATAATACAAAAATGATATTTTAAAACAATAGTATTTTAAAGTAAATAGTAATAGTAAAATAAATTTTAAGATAAATGAATAAAATAAATAACAAATAACGTATTTTAAATGTTAAATTTACGTATTGTAGAAAGATTTCTACAATTCGTTTACAAGTTGTGTCAGCATTTTATTTTTGTGTAATTTTTTAATAATATTTGTGTTATTTCCTAAAAATATTCATTTTATGTTAAATTAATGTAAAATTTGAGACTACCAGTAGTACTTGGGATATATGAAATGTGTTAAATTTGACACAAATATTTTAACTAGGGTGTGATCCACTACATTTTTCAAAGCATTTTCGTAGCAGGCGTTATATATGACGTTATAGGTCTTTCGCTTTCAACTATGAATGCAAATCTACCGAAGAGGTAGTATAGCTGAAGTGATATTTTGTACGGTTTTGAAAGCGCGGGAAATAATAAAGAATATCATAAGGTGCATTCTGTTTCACATATGATGTGCATGATGTATCATCCAAATATAATAAGTAATGCCTATAAGAGCTCATACAGGATGAAAGTATGTCAAATACAATTTATTAAAATAGTTTACGTTTCGACTCTTTTTTGGGTTCTCTTCAGTACAAATAAAACCATAAAATTATAAATAATAGGGAGCATACAGCCATAATGATAGATGTTTAAATGAAAGTTATTACATTTAAAATTATCATATAAAAACGTTTTGATCAAGATTTGACCATCAGTACATTAAGATGACAAAAAATTAATTTATTAAGCAAAAATCGTTAGTCCAAAAAATGATAAGACAATATCAAGATGACAAATAAAAAAATATATATACATAAAATTCAAATAATGATCGCTAATCAAAAAGATGATAAAAACAATTTTCCAATCGCTTATGGTAATAGAGTAAGTTGTAGTCCAGAAAATGAAATTAATCAATATTTAAACACTTCTGACGAATAATTACAGTTTATGTTTCCTTTTTAAAGGAAGCAAAGCGCGACATCATGTGAAAATACGGAATTTCCAGATTCTATTTAAAATTAAAAGAAAAGAATACGCTTTTAATTTAACTTATTCAATACAATAATTATTTGAGAAATTCAGTCTAAATTCATATTCATAATTGCTTACCATGTATTTTTTGATGTCAATCCTCGCAAATGTAACTCGGAGTAAGTAATACAGCCTAAAGGCAGAACGATTGGAAGAATCACCGGTAAGAATCATTGCTGACAAAACTGTGAAGGATCGTAGCTAGCAACAGTCTTTATATTGTGAAAAGAAAGGAGAAGAAATGAGAGTGGAGAGGATAAATCTATATGTGAATAAAGATTTTTTTCAATTATTGGTAAGTAGATTTCAGAAAAGCGTTCTGTGTCACTCTGTTTGTTTAAACCTTTTTCTTGTCGTTTGATATGTATCATCTCGGAGATCATCCTTTTATAATAAGATTATTCGGAGTCAAAAATGTTATAGTATTATTCCAATCAATCGTATGATTAAGTTTGTGACAAGAAATAATAGACAACGAATTTGTAGGTTTTTTGAAATCGTTTATGTGTTCTTTTAAAGGCGTCTTTAGTTTCCTTTTTGTTTATCCTACATAAGAATAATTGCAATCGTGACAGTTTATTTTATAAATGACATTTGAGTGATCTTCTTTTTTAATTTTATCTTTACCTATTTTAATGAAAGTATTCATACAATTCATTGGTTTGTAAGCTATATTAAAGTCGAATTTTTTCGTAATAGATTTAAATTTTCCAGAAATTTTATTGAAGTAAGGAATGATGAAATATTTTTTAGCAATTTTGGAGGAATCCGAGTTGGATGGTCAATATTCTATAATTCTTATAATCTTTATGTTCCTTGATATTTTCAAAATTAAAAATAACGCCTTTTGAAAGATAACGCCTTGATTCTGTTGTTTATAGTTGTAAATAAAAATTTGAATTGGCATCCATTTTTTTGGAGAATATTGATTAGGGTAATAATATTATTCTCATGAAATTTTGGATGGGAAAAGAATAGAATTCTGTCTAACTGTCCAATTACAATACTCCTTTTGTGTACAACAAGATGATTAGAAAAAAAATTTCCTTATATAGGACAAACAAAAAGAAACTAAAGACGCTATGTTTAAAAGAACATATAAACGATCTTAAAAAAATCTACAAATTCTTCTGTTATTTCTCATCACAAACTTGATCATGATCATACGATTGATTGGAATAATACTAGCATTCCGAACAATCTTATTATAAAAGAATGATCTCCGAGATGATACATATCAAACGACAAGAAAAAGGTTTAAACAGAATGACACAGAATGCTTTCCTGAAATCTACCTACCAATCATTGAAAAAAGCACCTCTATCCACATATAGATTTACCCTCTCCACTCTCATTTCCTCTCCTTTCTTTTCACAATATATAAAGACTGTCGCTAGCTACGGTCCTTCATAATTTTGTCAGCAATGATTTTTATTAGTGCTTCCAATCGTTCTGCCTTTAGTCTGTATTACTCTTACTCCGAGTTACATTTGCGAGGATTGATATAAAAAAATATGTGGTACGCGATTGTCAATATGAATTTTGAATGAATTTCTCGAATAATTATTGTATTGTAGTAAGTTAAATTATTAAAATCGTATTCTTTTTTTTTAAATTTTAAATAAAATCTGGAAATTCCGTATTTTCACACGAAGTCATTCTTTGCTTCCTTTAAAAAGGAAACGTAAACTGTAACAGATTATTCGTCAGAAACATTTAAATATTGGTTAATTTCATTTTCTGGACTACAACTTATTCTATTAATTTATACCATAAGCAATTGGAAAATTATTTTTATCATCTTTTTGATTAGCGATCATTATTTGAATTATATATATATTTATTTTATTTTATTATTTATTTTTATTCATCTTGATATTGTCTTATCATTTTTTGGACTAGCGATTTTTGCTTAATAAATTAATTTTTTGTCATTTTAATGTACTGATGATAGTCAAATCTTGACTAAAATGTCTATGTTTTTATATGATAATTTTAAATATATGACTTTAGTTTAAACATTTATCGTTGTGACTGTATGCTCTCTATTTATAATTTGTATATTTGAACTACCTTCAAATATTGAAATTAAGCGACATGGGTTTTCGACAAAATATAGATAATGACTGAACAACTATAAGATTTTTGGAAGATTTTTTTGCATGTATATAGTAATGTCACGTTCATATTAATATGAATTATTCCTTTAATGTCTTCTTAGAAATATTTACAAGACGTGTTTACAAAATCGAATTATTTGTAAGTTACATTCAATAATATAATGTTTCCAACGCTTCACGATTAATCCACTTATGTAGTATTGGCAACGTTAATAGCGCTAACGATTGCTCACTCTATCGGAAGTATTTGTAACAATAGCATTTGAAACGTTTGAAGTGTCCAATGGATTGCAATCTAAGTAGATTGTCTTATATTTTACAGGGTGTCCAATTTTAATATTTTTCACATTAAAATATTTAGAAAAGTATAAAAAGTATAAGAAAACATTTCAAGTAAAAGTTTTATGACTTTGAGAGAATAAGATGGATTTTGCTATTGGATGAAGTTATGAAATTCATAGCAAGGTCACTTTAAATTTTTTGAAATAGAATTCCCCGTTTTTCTTTGCACATTCTTGTAGCCTACCTCAAAACATAATAGAATATTTTTCAAGACATAATAGATATTTTTTCATAAAGTACTTTTCGAATTAAAAATTTTATATTACGCTACTTGTTGGAGTAATGGAGGGGGAAGAAGAGAATTGTGGATGGGGGGAGGTGGGGGAAATTGGTCAGTCTTCAATAACTGGAAGAATGATTTTCCATATTTTATTTATATTGTAGCCATTATCTCTATTTAGATTGTTAGGATGTTTTTGTATCTCTATGACTTCTCTATACTTTCTTGAAAAGTATGGTGTAATGTTGGCTATTGTGATCGTTTTATCAAACAGTATTTGATATCCTATTTCGATGTTGTTCTGATTGCGGAGCATGTTTTAGCCTGACATCACGCTGGTGTTCTTTTATCCGTAGATTGATCATTCTCCCGGTTTCTCTAATGTATACTTGCCCGCAGGAACAAGATATTTTATACTCCTGCGGAGCTGAGTGGAGGTCTTTGATCTTTAGGATTTCTTAAGATTTGTTCTATTTTTTTGGTGGTTTAAAGATAGTTCGGATATTGTGTTTGTTAATATTTTGTCAATCCGTTGTTCATTTGACATGTGGGAGAATGGATAGGATCCTTTCGTCTGGTTGTGTCTATAACACAAATAAAATATGGAAAATCATTTTCCCAGTTATTGAAGACTAACCAATTCCCCCCCCCCCTACCCACCCATCCATAATTATCTTCTCCCCCCCCACCACTCCAACAAATAGCGTAATATAAAAGGAATGGCCCGGAGGAACAGCTCAGTATCAGACTGCTCTGATGAAGTGGATTGTAAAATTTACGAAACGTTGACATTCCAAAAATGGATCTGGATGCAGAGGAAACCCGTGAAACGCATAATCTTTATAATCAAGTTAATTATTGAAATAAAAATAGAAATAAGAACAAAGGAGGGAAAACAACGTTACAATTCCGTAAACAAATTCATATATAGTGGATCTAAAGAATACGTATCATTCTGTAAATTCAAACTTTGTTGCCTTATATCATTTCTGAAATCAGTCTTTTATTAAGCACCCCTTCTTCGTCTAATATCTTGATATTTTCTCAATCTCAAAATCATGCTGATGACTAATTCTGTGTTCTGTTATTACGGAATACTGTGTAGTGTTCCAATTTATGTGTTCATGCATATCTGCAATTATCTATCCTGTTTGGCTTACACAATCTCGACTTCACAATTACTTCACAATTTCGACAATCAATTTTATATACAATATCTATGTGAGATAACTTGGGTCGAACATCTTTATGAATCCCTAATAATTTTAATCCTCTTATGTGCCATGTATTAAGTCTCTTTTAGAGTCTTTTTTAAAACATTTTTTGATCTTTTCTGATAAAAGTGATATAAAGGGGGATTGTAAAAAACCTGTGATTAATTTTATCTTTGTTATTATCCGTTGTCTTTGCTTTGCTTAGATGTTACACTGATCATTCCTGTTTAAATTTTTTTGACCTATTTTTGATTTCGGAGAATATGAGTTCAATTTTTTTAAATAATGGATATCCATTGTTTAAAAGAATTTTAATTATTAATTCGAAATTCTCTTAATGACAAATAAGGTGGGACAAAGAAAGAACTCTTAATTAAACCAATTGTTCCCACTTTTTGGCATAAAGGATATGTAGAAAAGTAATTTAAATGTCAACCAGAAAAAGTAGGTTTGTGATACCAATTATGAATAAGAGAATTTCCTTTTTTAATTAAGTTGACATCGAGACAATTTAACTTGTCCCCTCTATTTCAGTAAATTTTAGTCTGGGATGGAATGAATCAAAAGTGTTCACCAGTGTATCAATGTATGACACATCATATGCTAATGACATTGCATAACGCAATGTCATCAATATATCTCACATAAAAGGATGATGAAATTGAAAGTCTCTTTACATAATACTTCCGTTTTAAGTTCCATTATCTTGCATAACAATATCCGATACAATGAATGATAATGGTGAACCCATCGATACATCAAAAATTTGTTTATAAAATTTGTCATTGAAACTAAAAATTGTAGAAATTGTAAAAATTAATTCCAGCGCTTTAAAAAATTCCCTTTTGGGAAATCGAGAAACGCTTACAAGTGAATTAATAAAATTAAAATTTAGACAAATGATTTTAATTATTCTCTAATTTTTCGTTTTTTGTTTTTCTTTTGAATGATACAGCAAATCTGATAATTCGATTCTATTGTTTGACGCAATGTATATGAGTCCGGTTTACTTTATGTTAAGTTTTTATATTATTATTGTGTAAGTTAATATTTATTTATAATCATTTGGCTAATCATTACATAGCTAATTTGGCATTTGGATAAAGAAGAGTGAGTTATACATTAATAATTACTTAAGATTTTTTTTTAGTGCAGAAAGCGATGAGATGTGCAATGCAAACTCATATTCTTCTGAAAATAAAAACATTTTAAATACTAAGGAAACGCTATCGTTTCCACATCACTTTGAGGTAGATAGCTTGGCGCGTTTTTTTTTAAGTAATTTCCTCAGTAGGCCTATTACTCTTATTTTGTAACAACCTGACTTTGGCGCGGATTAGCTCGTTGAATTAATCAAAGTCAGTTCGCCAAAGAAGTTCGTATGGGAAGGAGAGATGCAGATTGCTCGATGCACAAAGATTTTTGATACACTCAAAAAAATGATCTTACAATTGTAGCAAAAATTATTTAGGTATGAAAAATTAGCAAAAATAGTTAAATGATTAATAAGTATTGCGATATTGTGCATGTTTTGTATCGATATAGGTGACAGAGACAAAATTTATTGAACAGTTTATGAAATATAGGAAGAAAATTTATCTGTGGCATCTTCATGTTAAGACTAATCATACTTGTTATAAAATTCGATTATAACACATATAAAAGACTATCAACGGAAAACAAATGAATATATATGATTTTTACATCTAACATAGTTCGTGTAATGCGTCTATTCGTTTAGCTCTTTTAAAAACTGTCATAGTATCATCCAGTGCACACCAGTGTAATGCATGACGCGATTTGCGACAACGGCAACTTTTGTGAGCGCAATCGCGAACACTAGTTCTGACTAGCCTGAAAATTTGTTAAGAACATGAAATCTCGAGCAATATACGCTTGATATACGCGTTAAAAAGGCTATAAAATTAATTGTGTAAGAAATCTAATACATATAGGCATAACAGAGAAGCTACCAGCGTCAGGGTTGTGACTCAGCGACAGGACGGAAGTCTACCAATTCAGGAGAGACCAGGTCTTTGTTCGAGACTTGGAGCACCCTGATATTTTTCTCTATTATCATCAATTGTTTATAGCTTCAAAAGTGGGATTGTGTTACCCCTCAGAGGATGAGGACTAAAAATTTTAGGAAAATCAATTGTTTACAATTGTAATAGCTATGTTATCATATTGTTTTGATGCTTCAGTTATAATCAGCAGCTACATTTCTTACAAAGGCAGTTCTAGTTTTCGTACACTATCAAATTACATTACACTATAATAATTTATAATTCGCAATGAGATCTAAATTTTCTGGAAGGTATTATTAGAATGATGCTATAAATTCTATATTTGGCAGATAATTCTATATTTTAGCAGATACAAAAAATAGCGATACTTTTTCGTTGTAACACCTAGAAATCTATCTGTATCAGCAAAATATTTTTTTGAGTGTATAAAGAAAGCTTTTATTTGAAATACTGAGTGTATGTATAATGTGATGTTTGTATAACGGTTTGGTGTATGTGCGTATGCGCGCGCGCGCGCGCGTGTGTGTGTGTGTGTGTGTGTGTGTGTGTGTGTGTGTGTGTGTGTGTGTGTGCGTGCGTGCGTGCGTGTGTGGTACGCGCGTGCGTGTACAATGAGTGTGTGTAATGTACAGTGCCGTAACTATCTTTACGCCCGATGCGAGTTCAAAATTTTACGCCGTCCCCCTCCCCCCCTTGCCTCCTAGGTTCTTAATCTTCCAAATATTATAAATAGATGTAGATCATTTTGCTATAATAAATGTTATCCAGAATGCACCACATGGAGGAGGCAATCTACATTCCTTTTTGTTTTTTTTTGTTTTTTGTTTTTATTTTTTTTTCGTTTATTTTTTATTTATTTTTTTTCATTTACACTTTTTATTTATTTTTTTTATTTTATTAAAGATATTTCTTTAATTGTTATATTTTAATTATGAAATAATTATATAATATTTATTAATTTATTATTTAGTGTAAAAAGAAGTGAAAGAACAATAGTGAAAATAACAGTAAAATAGTATTAAAAATATTATTATCTCACAAGACAATTTTATGAGCCTTACGTAAGACAAATTCGTCAATAATATCGTCATAATTAAATTGCTTTGAAATCAAATTCTCTATGGACAAAATGCCTAAATTTGTCAGTCTGTTCTGCCCCAAAGAGGACCTTAAATATTTTAATAAGTTTTAATTTGCTAAAACTCCGTTTGTATGAAGCTAAATGTGCCGCTTATTTTCTTAGATTTTCTACGGTAATGTTCTTTAAACTATAAATAGACAAAAAACTGAAATCTGTAGCAATATCATATAGCTTTTCGAATCTCTATTGGAGATGACATATTAAAGTGTCCATTATTTCAAAAATTTTAATTAAAAAATTTTTTTTGGGTGTTCATCCTAACATGTATTGTGCGCATCCTGTTTTCTTGACCGTTTTTTTTTCGTTTTTTTATAAAATCATCCTTTATTCCTATATTGTCATTTAATTTTAGCGCCCTATCAAAAATTTCCTCGAAATTTTCATCTTTGATATTTTGAATTTGTTTAGTCAATCCCTGTATCATTTTTGCCTCTCTATCGTGACATTTTTTAATTGTAAATTTTTATTCACTCGATGGCTGTCAAAATTCGTGACCATACATCCAATGTACACACACATTTAAAATCAATATTTATTAAAAGGTTCAGCTGTTGCAATGTTTTCATTAAAAGTATCAGAAGTCAAAACATTTAAAAAAGTTACAACTTGTAGTTGAGTATATAAAGCATTCTTTTGCATAAAGCACTGCTTTTGCTTTAGACTGACTAGTGTCAGCATAACATTTTAAAGATATATTAATATGTTAAGATATATTAATATGATATATTAATATGTTAGAACTTCCCAATGTATTGTCGACCCAGAAAAAAATGTAAATAATCTTTGGATAGTGTCAAAAAATTTTATCATATCTGATATAATATTTATTAACAGCATTGATAGCTAGATTCAAAGTATGCACTCCAAATGGTACAAATCGAGCATATTTGTTGATTTCTTGAATTTTAGCTTGAACGCGTTTGTATTTTCCACTCATATTAGCTCCATTATCATAACTTTGCCCTCGAACATTTGCAATATCTAATCCATCCACTCTCAATTTTGTAAAATTTCATTAGCTAATCTGCTATCTGTTTTTTCATGAGAATGAATAAAGTTTATAAAATTTTTTCTATGCTTTTCCGTTAACAATTTTTACATATCTCAATATTTGAGACATTTGTTCTTGATATAATACATCTGGAGTACAATAAAATATAACAGAAAAGTACTTGGTGATTTTTACTTTCTTTCTTTACTTTCTCAATAATTTGTATTTTAACTTTAGTCTCTATTAATTTAATTAATTCGTTTTGGATTAACGGAGAGAAAGAATGGACAGAAGGTTGAATTTGTCCAGCTCAAGCTTAAAACTTTTGACATTTTTTTTATCCTCATTTTCTTTATCACGCTTCCTCTTTCGGAATTCAGACTTAGATGGGCGTTTAGGAAGCATTATAAATTTATAGCTACAATTATAGATTACAATTTATCAAAATAGCATAATAATAGCATAATAGCCTAATATGGTACAAAGTAAAGTTTGATGTAAGCCAGCTCGCGACCGGCAGTTCTATAAATGCCACAAGGCGATTGTTGTCATAGGAGATTTCAAGCGACTGTGAATCGCTACAGAATCGCTACATTGATTAGCGACGGCATACGGAGCACGTAACATCCGAGCGCGTCCCACCACATAAACCCCTGATAGACGCGAGATGTTGTCAGAATTTCTCTCTCCAAGTGACAACACGCTGAACGAGTAAGATAGTGACGTGGTGGGCGAATAAAACAGCGAAAGGAACAAGAAAGGAGTCAGGGCAATCAGGCATCAGGGGGTTACGTGAGAGTCAAGCCTATGCAGAGCCGTTCGTAGACATGCTTTGATGTTGTGTGTGTGTGTGTAGGCTAGACTTCTACGTGACCATCTGACTCTTGTTTACTCCCGTGTCGATTCGGCAATACTGGCGCGAATTTGTATGCGCATGCCGGAACCGCCTGCAGACATTTTGGCGTTAACTGTTAACCGCGATGTGTAAGTAATCCTGAATAGATATGAATACGTTGACAAATATATGTATTTTAATAAATATACGTTGGCAAATATTTCAAATTTTTAAAAAATTAAAAAAAAATTGTTTTTTGATATTAAAGATATTTATTTTTCATAAAAAAAAATTCATCGCGATTGCACCCATTGCGGCGGCAATCACGGCACTAGTAATAATGTAATAATATATAACAATTTCGAATATATAATAAGTTTCGCGAGGTGCATGCGTGCGTGCGTGCGTGCGTGCGTGCGTGCGTGTTTAATCATTATGACATTACATCTTATCTTATAGTAGCTTTAAGTAAGAAATATGAATTGAACTTGTATTATTGTTAGAGTGCGTTCTGCTTTATGCATGGTACATATGATGTATTATTTCATCATTTATATTTGATGAGCAATAGAATAAAACAATACATCATACGCATCATGCGTAAAACGAAATGCATTTTTAATTGGATATTTACTTAATTAAATATAATAGAGACTAACTTTAAAAAGTAAATAAAAATATTAATTAACAGATTTATTACAGATATAGTTCAGTGATAATAGTGATGCAGATGAGGTTTTATCAGCATACGATTCGTTTACAGAAAAGAAAAGATATGATATATTTGAACGTATTGAAATATTGTAGGATAATCGGGTTCATGAAACAGAGATATCACCTCATTAACAGTTCAATAAAAGTTCACACATATATATATATATGTTCATAAATGGTTTCTATCGGTATTCGTTACAGTTCTCTTCTCATACGACTCTGGGAAAGACTCTTGCATATCACAACGCGCAATCTCTTACAACTCTCTCAACTCTGTCTCTAAATCATGTCCGCTCGTCTCAACTTTATTGAAAATGTGCTCAAAAACTACAGCAACACTCTCGTTTACATATACATTGTTCAAAGACCCTAGCCACATAGATTCTTTGAATGAAATATTATATAAATACGTAATAATAACATATCAGAAATGTTTAAAGAAAAGATGATTTTGGGTGTGTCTCCCGGATACCTTGGCGATTACGCCGCACCTTGAGGGTGAGACGCTGCGTATTATTGAATGGCACGAAACTATATTTTTTAATCATTTTATTATGAGAAACATATAATTTGTCGTTTAAAAACATTTAGATTTAAGAAAATTTAGATTCAAGAAAATATATATGTTGGATCTTTTTTTTTCTTCTTTTCTTCTCTCCCGCAGTTAATGCAAAATTCGTTGAAAGTACGTGATTCGTGCAACCATCATTTGCAGTGATTGCAGCGAAGCCAGCTTTCTTTTTTTGGTACTTTGAAAATAATTATCGTCGCATTCTTTGCACTTATTAACACCGTTTTTTGTTTCTTTCTTGCGTTTCTTTCTTTGTTTTTGCGTCCACTTCGTCATCATTGTTCCATAAACGATTCCTCGGAATTCGAATCTGTGTCTTGAAACTGCAATTTTTTTTTTACATTTTGAGTAGATTTCCTTGTTTTATTTTTCTTGTTCGTTCTTTTTTACACTGTCTCTTTATTTTCTGCAGAAGGTAACAGGACGACAGATTTTTTTACTTATTTTGATGTAACAGATAATGAAGGCACAGGAAAAATATCTTTTAACTTTCGAAGGTATTCTCAATGCTGCAGAGTTAACAATTGATGATTCATCGCGCTGAAATGGCTGCTGTACTTCAAATTGTCGCTATGTGGCTCGAGAAAGATTCGTATTTTCTTTATTTTCTTCTGATGTAATTCAGATCAGTCATTCTATCGGACATCGCAAAAAAATGGTCTGGGATGATGTTTTGAAAAGGGAAAATTCCTGTCGAAATGAGTACCACTAGTACCATTTCCGACTTTTGCCAACTAAAAGCAAATCAATGAACCAACTTGATATCGAGTTAGTTTACAGCCAATGCTGTTCAACTCATATATTACTTTCTGCTTTAAAATATGCTTTGAATGAACTAAAAAAGGATTTATCCAGCGGCTGAAGAGCATATGTGCGGCGGTAAGCACAATAAGGAAACGTTGTTTTCATCCGCTACTTGAAGTAAACTGATTGATGAACAGTGCCCATCTAAGATTAAAATGTTTCTACCAGGAGCTTTCCGAAGCAAAAATTCCTCTTTGAACCACTTCTAAAACTAAATAATTAATTCAGAATTAATGTAAGCTGAATTTTCGTTCATGGTACACAGTCGACCCAAGGGAGATCATCTTTAAATTTTGCCTTAAATTTTTACCTTTATAAACATAATATAAAAATAAGTGGAAGAAATCTATCTTCCGCTGTGAATAACAGATTGATTAGAGAAGGCAAATTGAATCAGTTGGATCTTGTTGCTAAAATTAATATTTAATATTATAATAAAATGCGTTAAGTATTATTTTATATTATATTATAATTAACTTGATGTAATTAATTTTCTATACAAATAATTATATATTTATTACCGTAACTTTTGCTTATTAAGATTGAGTCTTCTGCGATATTTGTTGTAAATATTACATTTGTCACCTTCACTAGTTCGAGTAAAATATTGCCAACATTGACTTCTGGATGGCGGCACTTCATATAGAAAAAAATAGATGAAAGAATATTAATATAAAAAAAATTATGCTAAAATAATACATGCAAGTAAAATATTGCATAAGAGAGCATATTGTTAGAAAAAGTGAAAGCATAATGCAAGTAGAAATTAGGGTGTTACATCCTTTCCAAATGTTCCCATTTAAACTTTTAATTTGTATACAGTATATTAAGCACATAACTTTAAACATAATTCTCTAAAATTTAGCAAAATTTAGCGCATTATCAAATAGTAATCATACTGGACATACAAATAATCATACATTCCGGTCCACACATCATTCACATTTGTTCAACATTTGATAAACAACAAGAATAAATGATGCACAATATGTGTGAATCAGAAAGAATCCTAGTATGAAGAAGACAGAAATATCTTTTCACACACCTTAAAATAGCACACCTTATTCTATCTCTTTCCATATCAAGTATCAAGAAGACTATATTCACTTTGCTCTTGTAAACATCATCTGTCTTTAGTTGTTTTCTTTTTAAGAGACAGCTGATACAAATCATTTTAAGCTTGATATTCAATAAACAACAAACATAACAAAGATAAAACGATATTTATGTCGATCAAATGTGCCTTTTTTAAAAGAAAAGCAGCTCTAATAATATTTAATATTTGCTTACAAACAAGAATGAAACTTTCATGCTCATAGTTGTCATGAGTGCCAAAACAAATGTAAAAAGAGATGGAATAAGTATGCATGAACTTCGTATGAAAATTTTAGTCTCTGTACGATACAAATGCAAACAAACTTTGATTCAATCAACATACAAATCTGTTTTAACAAAAGTGATAATTATTTAATTATACTACGTAAAATATAATCTAAAACTAACGTAAAATAATCTTCATCTGCAAGAACTAAATATTTGATAAATGACGCGGAAAACACAGTTGAAGAAAACTCTGAGGATAAATATTTGACAATATATATATTCTTCTCTTGTTCATGAACAGTTGGCTAATTTAACTTTTTCTGCGCGATGATTTGATTGGCTATTCTGTAATTTCTAATGACAATGATATCGTTATGTGTTGTTGAAAAATAGCAACTATATAACATATATGCGCAACGATACAAAAACGATGTCGACACTGACTACGTTTAGAGCAAAGCACAGACTTTTGCATAATGCATAGCATAAGTTGCGTTCAAACTTTGCAAATCAACTAATCAGAATCTTTTTCTACCTTCCATAGAAAAGAAGAATTTCAATTGATTGATTCCCTTATGCACTATGCATTATGCGTTGTGCAAGAATCTGTGCGCCTCAGCCATTACAGATTTTCACGGTCATCCTATTGTTTTCTGCACACTGGACGTGGAAATGTTTGCCGCACGGCAAAATGTAATGTAGTAGCCAATAAGTTTACAGCTCCTAATCCTATGTTTATTGGTTAGGCTAATGGCTTCTGCACACTTGCGTCTCATTTTGTCGCGCGGCAAGCGTTTCCACGTCCAGGAGCCGTAATAGATATATAATTTCCACTGCGTGACAAAAGTTGAACTCAATTCAAGTGTACAGCCGATGTTTTCATTTTATATTCTCATTGGATATCGCATGTCATGCGCGACGAACATCGTGCTAGTGTATCGGAATTCAACTTCCGCCGCATGTATCGCATTCTGTGTGCCATTAATCAAGTTTAATTGTAGTTAGAAATTAATCAATCACAGTCATTTCATTATTCAGAGGAATAGCTATGATTGATCAATTTCAATGTTATTAAACCTGATTAAAGATGTAATCACTATCGTATTGTTGAGAATTACAGAACAGGGCAGCAGCCTACGGAATAAAAAGGAGATCAAACTCTGGCTCGAAACACGGTTTCAGAGAACCCAGAAAATGGAGCGATGCGATTTTAGTGTCATTACGGGAAGTTGAAAGTATACCACATGATAACGCGTACGAAATTTGATCTTCTTTTTTGTACTCCATGGTGTCAGCTTACGCAGCGTGGCAAGCGTACCGCGTCTAATGAGCAAAAATCATGATTGTATCGTTCGACACGTCTGTTAAACTATCGATACAATATCGGTTCATACAATATCGGAAGAAAAAAAAATCGATACAAAATATCAAAAATCAAACTCAAAAGTATCGATATTTTAAGATATCTGTATCGCCCATCCCTACTCTCTGATAGCGTTTTGCGTGCGGACCTTTTGTAAGCCCCAGCGATAGATTTTAAGTTAGTGCTCGGTAAGATTAATCATCACTTATGTTATTGCGAGATCGATTACTGCTCGTTAAGTAATTACTCGCGCCGTTAGATAACCGCTTATGTTGTAGATTTTTTTAGTTTCTCGCATTCTAACCTAGTAATGCGACACCGATATCCAAGCTGTCATAACGAACGCAATTACGTCTCTACTCTTTCGATCTGTACGTTCCAAATATTTATTTGAGATTGTATTAAACTGCCTTATGGCTTGTAAGTCAGAAACAATGAGTAACATTTCTTCGTGAACTTAGTGATTTCCCGCCAATTTTCTTTCGCTATTAAGTAGCCATCGGCGCCCAGATACGCCCGGCGCCACATTAGGCACAGCATCCCTAACGTAACCACAGATTGATGACGTGATTGATACGTCGCGTTTAACCTAACCTAACCTAACGCGCGTATTCTAACAAACCGCAGACATAAGTGGCTCAAGCAATCCTCCTTAGGACGATCAGAGTAGCGGTGCATCGTCACGTATAGTTGAAATGCCTGCGCTTGCGCGAGTCGGAATCTAATCTAAATCGCGGTTCTGAAAATCGAAGCCAGATCTATGGTTTGTACAAATGGATATCCAATTCCTTACCGCGGTGTAACTATAGATGAGGCGAAATACAATTACAGTGTCTTGACGACGATTCCTTGATTGAAGTTAATCAAGCGGGCAATATCGTGCCCGCGATGGATAGACGCTGCGCTCAAAGACAGGTTAATTAAGAGTTTTGTGGATAGCGCCGAAAAGAAACTGCGTAAAGTTATTAAATGAGGTGATCGCCGTTCGTTGCAATTTCTTCGTCGGATGAGAGATCTCATGCAAAACAGCGAGTCAGAGGAAATGCTTAAATCTTTATGGCTGTAGCGTCTACCACAACAAGTGCAGCCTACATTAACAATTACCAAGCACGAACTTGAAGAGTTAGCGCAATTAGCAGACCGAATTACAGACGTGCTACCCATTGGCGTTAACGTTGTCGCAGCAGTTATATTGATAAAAGCCAACTCGGCAGATTCGCAAATGTCCGTGCTTCTAAATCGGATGGAGAAATTAGAAACTCGTTTATTCCGTAGTCATAGGCCTCGCGGGATTCTCTTGCAAAAATCGTTGAAGATCACAATCGGAGAGCAAGTTCTGCTAGTATCATCGACGCTTTAGCGGCAAAGCCAAGTGTACGTAATCCTGCAGCTTGAAAGCCAGCGATACAGAAAAACTAGAGGCCGAACTATCTTCGGCGGCAGATAATTTGGCCGTGGCAGATCGCCATCTCATAGAGACTGTCTCGGCATCAAATTTTTGGTGGACACTACAGCGAACGTCTTGACCACGACGTTCCTGTCTCAAGACGCGATCGTACTCACATTCGCGATCAGGTACTCTACGTTGCAAACGAAACCATCCATCACGTGGACAAAAATTACTCCAGCTTGATTTGGGATTCCGTGTTTTTCAATGGCCTTTCATAATCGCCGACATGGACACTTTCATTATTGACTCAGCAATTACAATTTATTGCCTGACATACAATTAATGTAAGTCAGCCCCATTCCAAAGACGGGGCGAACATACCACCTCACCCATAAAGATATATGCGACAGACCATCTATCCAATGAAGTCACCCCGAGAAGGGCGATGGAAAAACCCAGCAACGCCTGCAGAGCGTTTCTGCAAGGGTGAGCAGTTTCGCCACGACACGCCTCGAGGCATCTCGTGCGGGGAACCACAAGGAAGCTTACTCATCTGCGTCCAAACGCATGCTCTGGAAGAATAAGGATAGAGATTAGGATTAGGATTGGATATTGGCTTGCCCATAATGTTGAGACAATCAAGTAGTTAGATTGCCTCCTGTCTTATCGGAGCAAGTCAGCTCTATGTGAGGCGCCAAACTCGAAATCGTAACAGTAGGTCGAACGCACAAGGCGTCTGACCAACTGATGTCCAACTGCCTAATAGGCAGGCAACACCTACAGCATAAGCATTTGATTGACGATACGTTCCTTAAAAAAGTCTCTGCTCAGTTTGTCAACAAAGCTATTCCTCGTTTAACAATGTTGGTCAATGACCATACAAAGAGATCCTAAGTTTCCTGAAATAAGTAGGACGTCGATCACGCACAAACAAACCGCACACGGAGTGAAATGTAATCGAGTTCAAACAAAGCCAAACGACTCTGTTCAGAAAAACTCGAAGCAGGAGTTAAACAAGAGTTTGATGCAACAAGGTTTATGTAGACCTTCCAAGAGTGCTTGGGCTAATCCCCTCATGCAGAAGAAGAATAGCGATTGGCGTCTGTGGAGATTACTGCAGACTCAATGAAGTGATCTTGCCAGATCGTTACTCAATTCCGTTCTTGCAAGATAGCACACATTTCCTGCATGGCAAAACCATTCTATACGGTAGATCTAATGCCTGCATATCAATTGATTTCAGTCCGCGAATCGGATATTCCTAAAACCACAATCATTATACCGTTCATATTTTTTGAATTTCTTTATGTGACTTTCGAACTTCGCAGCACAAACTTTTCAAAGATTTATGGACCGGGTAACTGCAGGATTTAATTTCTGTTTTACTTATATCATGATAACATTTTAATCGCTTCGCAGAATGAATCACATAAGGAGTATCTAAAAATATTGTTCGACAAACATGGCATAGCAATCAATCCGAATAAATGTGTGTTCGGACAGAAAAGTGTCATCTTCCTGAGACAATCAGCGCATTGAAAGCATTAAATCTTTACCCGAAAAAGTCCAAGCTATCGCTGAATTTCAGGAAACAGCTACAATCAAAGGATTTCGACGTTTCTTAGAAATGCTCAATTTTTATAATCGGTTTCTCAATGATCTTGCAAGCATGCAAACGTTATTGCTAAATGCAATCTCGGGGGCGTAAACGTAACAACAATGCGAAAATAGACTCCTGAGCTCAAACATCCTTTCAACGAGTTAAGGACCATCCCGCTCAATCCTCGCTCACATTTCCAGACAGCAAGGGTATAAACTGTTTCGTTACAAATAGACGCCTCAGACAAAACAATCAGTGCAATAGCACAACAATTTACAACCACTCAGTTTCTTTTCAAGGAAACTCATGCCTACGCAAACAAAGTATAGCGCATATGATAGGGAATTATTAGCTATCTATGCTTAAACATTTCGATATATGCTAGAGGGACGAATTTCATATTATCATAAACTCTCGTATATGCATTCAAGAGGAAATCGAATCGCCAAGACAAACCCAACTACTCTTCATTTCCGATGTTCACAACCGATGTACATCACGTTTTAGGCACTGACAACATTGTAGCAGATGCATTATCTCGACACTATTGTGATACTAATTAGTTTCGATATGCAAGAGATTGCAGAAGCCTCGAACGACGAATTGCAACAAGTGAAACAATTTACATCAACGTCTCTGAAGCTCAAAAAGTTTATCTTATTGGAAACAGCATCCAGCATTTACTGTGACACTTCAAAAGAAGAGATCAGACCATACATTCCTGAATCATTACGAAGACGAGTTTTTGACATGGTGCATCAGATGTCTCATCCAAGCGGCAGGGCAACTCACTGACAAATTTGTGTGGTTAGAGACATTAAAGAGTGGGCCTGCATCTGTCTAGCATGCCAGCAAAATTCATCGGCATAACTATACCTCGCCTACTAAAATACCAGTATCAGATACCCGTTTCGAGTACATATCGAAAAAACAAATTTTTTATCGATATCGTCGGTCCTCCATCTAAAGGTTTCAAGTACTTATTACAATTGACCGATTTACTCGTTAGTTCGAAGCCATTCCACAAGATTGTACTGCAGATATGATGGCGAAGATGTTTTTCACTCACTGAACAACCAGATTTGGAGGTCTATGCCTGACACAACTGATCAGAGCAATTTGAAGCGCAACTGTTCGACGCATTAACCAAACTCGTCGGTTCTAAACGTTGTCGGACAACTACATACCATTCAGAATCTAATGGCATCATCGAACTATGGTATCGCTCTTCAAAAACTGTATTAATGTGCCATGGTGAAACTCAATGGACTGATACACTGCTAGTAGTATTATTCGGATTAAGAACTTGTTTCAAAGAGGATCTAGGCACTTCTGTAGCGGAGTTAGTTTACGGCACTACGCTCAATGTACCGGATAAGTTTTTCTCTTCTGAAGGATGTCGAGCGACCCACGAATTTTCATCGAGGATTTCCGCGTAATTATGCAAAAGTTACGGCCTAATCAACCTCTCATTATATTAGACTTAAGGTATTTTTCCATAAAGATTTGTATAACTGTTTTCACGTCTTCCTCAAAGAAGATAACAGGCATCTCCTGGACCAATTGTACATCGGACCGCATAAACTATTAGAGCGCATTTCGGACAAGGTCTTTGCTATAGAAGTCGACGGCAGATGTATTAACGTCACTGTCGATAAATTTAAACCCGCTTATTTAATAATTCAAGATTCATAAACTACTTCGTCCACTGCGTCTCCATCTTCAATTAACATTCCAGTGCAATATGAACCAAAGACATATCCTGATTCAGCAATCAAGCGAAAGATTGTTAAATTTAATAAAAAAGGATTAATTCACGCAATATTATATTAACCGATCAATAAGTATAAGTTTCTGTTAGTTTCATTTAATTTTATTTTCTGTTATTTTCGTTCTAATCAGTATTTGTTTCCTTAATGTTTACACTGGGAAGGGAGTACTTGTGGCGTTGCAAGTGTCAATTGCGGCGCTTGAGTCAGTTCTTTTTTCCGGTTTTCCTCTGTCTCCCTTCTCCCTCCCCCCTCTCTCTCCCTTCTCCCCCCCCCTCCTCTCTCTCTTTCTCTTTCTCTCTCTGATGCCATGGCATTCTGCGTGCGGACCTTTTGTAATCCCCAGCGATAGATTTTAAGTTAGTGCTCGATAAGATTAATCATCACTTTATATTCATTGCGAGATCGGCATCGATTATTGCTCATATCATTAGGTAATTACTCGCGCCGTCAAATAAACGTTTATATAATTGATTTTTCAGTTTCTGGTATTCTAATCTAGTATTGTGATCGATATTCAAACTGTCGTGTCGCACGTAATTACGTTTCTACTCTTTCGATCTGTACATTCCAAATATTCATTTGAGTTTATATTAAATCGCCTTATGACTTGTGGGTCAGAAACAATGACTAACATTTCTTTGTGAACTTAATTAGATTTCTCGTTAATTTTTCTTCGCCATTAGTTAGCCATCGCCGGCGCCCGACGCTATATTGGGCACCGCAGTCACAACGGTTACCAACATTGCATCCCCTTCAAGCACGTCGCCGCCGCGTGTCATTCCCAACTTCCCAATCGCTCGGTTTGCTTGTAAACGTATTAGGGATGGGCGATATTCTGAAAAAATCGATATGAAAATATTCGGTCACTATAAACATCGATTATTCGGAGAAAAAAATCGATTTATTGATTTATAATCGAAAAGTATAAAATATGAAATAATCTATACATAACTGTTATTATTAAGAATTATTTTATTAAGAATTATTATATTATTAATTTTATTCAAAGTAAATACTCTCGGTCGACATTTTGAAATTCTTTTTGCGGTTAAAAAAAATAAATATTTCATTGGTGAAAAGAACAAAAAGGTTATTTGGATAATAAATTAGAATTCAGATCCGGTTATACAAATATAAGATTAATTTTCTCGGTTCAATTTACTCTTTATTTGTTTGTAATCTAAGAATTAGAAAGAGATAAACATTAAATTAACCGAGGTTGAAGTTAATCTACCATTTGTGAAACCGAGTCTCAAGTATAAATTTGTTATAAAAACTTCAGATAAATTATATATATAAACTCTATATATAAACTTTATATTTTTTAGTACATATGTATTTAATAAACTATATAAAGTATTTTATATGAAATAAATCATTTAATATATGAAGTAAAACTTTACATAAAGGAAACTTATGTAACATGTTACTCACGATAATTATTATTTGATACAGAAACATAAAAAACACGTGCTAAATTAGCATCTTACATTAATCCCACTCTTTTCATGAAAGAGAGCTTAAAAACAATAGCTAGTTTAAGTGCTTACTAGTCTGTTCCTATCATCTGTTCCTATCAGATTTTATCCGACCGGCATCAGAAAATATTCTTTCAGCTGGAACTGATGTAGCAATGGCACTTCCATATTGCCAAACTAATACGTACAGGGATGGAAATGTATTTTTTAAAGATGCCCAATGTTTAGAAACATCTGTTTCGCGAGAAATTACTGGCTGCTTCAAATAATGCTTCAATTCAATGTGTAACGTGTTATTTTTTTGTGAACAGTCAATAATGTCAATATTTTTTGCTGCCAAGTTGTCGATAGTCCCAAATATTTGTTTGTATCTATGTCCTTTTGTCCAATTGCACATTCAGATTTTCCTCATTTTTTACGACATTGCCTTGAATTAAATTATTTATGCGAGTTATCGCCGTAGAATCTGCCAGTTTTTGAAGTGAAATTTCTTGAAACGTGGATTGAAGATCGTAGAAATAGCCAATATTGAATTTAATTCAAAATCTTTGATCGATTTTGAATCTCAGTCAGTATCTTTTCTTTAAATTCTTCTCCTAATACTGTAGACATGGCGATATTTTGAATTGTTGCCTCCATACAATCTACAATAGATATGATTGTACCACATGTTGAGTAAGACTTTCCACTGATAACACAGATAACATTCTCAATAGGCTTCATAAGTAATACCAAGTCTTTCAACATTTGGATTTCTTCTTGCGAAAGCATGTCTGGTGCAATTGGATACTTCGAAATCACAGGGTAAACATATTCCTCTGGTTGCAAAAATCTATTGAGTATGAAGAAGAAGTATGTGGAATTTCATCGAGTTGGACAATTTTGAATAAATTTCAAGGTTGTTCTCTCCGATTTGCTATCACGTATCTGGAATCTCTTTAATTCAACAGAGGCCATGACACTTCTCCTTGCGAGACCAACGAAAGTTTTCACTTTTGCGATAATGTTTTTCGTAACAGGTAGAGTATACAATGTATCTGGGATGAGACATATGATGTGCGCAAAACATCCTATTTGCTTTTGCTTATTGATCAAACTTATAGCTTTTTTATTTGATGCATTAGCTAACAATAGCAGTAATCTTTGTTTCCATCCAAGTTGAAATTTGCCATTATCAGAAGCAAAGGCAATGTACTCTGCAGTATGTGCATCTAAAAAAAAGACACATTCGCTTTTCATCGTGAGATCCATCGATCGGTAGTGCATAGTTACCAAAGTAATTCTAATTACTTATATCAGTCATATGTCACACGCGTGTATGAGGAAGCGCCTTGAAGATTTGTCTTAAACGAATCTTTCAGTACATCTTATTGAATTTTTATCATTTTTATAATCGTTTTCCTACTTGGAAGATTGTACAGGGAAGATATTTTTATTAGTAGATACTGTTTTCATTAGTAGATTAAAACCATCATTTTCGATAAAGGCATGTAATTTATCGTAATCATATAAATAGCATTGGTAATTCTATTTGCATGTTTATCCATCCTTTATCTGCAAATAACAAAGAGAAATATTAATAAAATTATAAAAATATAAAATATTATTTCCGAGTAAATTTCATGTAAAATTACAATGATTAGAATTAGATTATTTTAGATAATATTAAATCAACTCTTGAAAAAATTTGCTCGTTCAAAAGCTTTTATACGATTTACAGTCATTACATTCTAAAAATAAATATTCAAATATAAAATTGGAATAGCAAAATTCACTAAATCATTTTTGTTTAAAATTGTTAACTGAAGAAAAATAAAACTTGAGAAATTTAATATATT
>Ga0157363_1000428_pt1 | contig 31915 bp, 17 predicted proteins | sample AttsexASBM1_FD_111477 | JGI IMG/M metagenome (GOLD analysis project Ga0157363, IMG submission 111477) | Fungus gardens microbial communities from leaf cutter ant in Ribeirão Preto, State of São Paulo, Brazil - Atta sexdens ASBM1 | ecosystem: Host-associated > Fungi > Mycelium > Unclassified ... | reverse complement strand
TTTTTTTAAACAATATATAACTTTTGTTAAAATTTTATTTTATTTAAGTAAAAAGGATAGAATATCTTTATTTCGTTTTTTTTAATAACTCATAACTTCATCGAAATTTTATTTAATTTTATTTTAAAAGGATATTTTTGTTTATTTTTTTAAACGACATATAATTCGCGTAGAAGTTTTATTTCATTTTTTAAAAAAGTTAGGATATTGTTTATTTTTTAAAATGACCTATAACTGTTAAAGTTCTATATTTAATTTTTTTTTTTATAAAAAAGATGAGATGTTTTTGTTTAGTTTTTAAACTATTTATAACTCGTGTAAGGTTTTATTTTATTTTTTTTAATAAATAGAGTGGGATATATTTGTGCATTTTATTAAATGTCTGTTTACGTTAAAGTGCAATTTTTAATAAATAAGATATAGGATATTTTTGTTTAGTTATTTAGATCTATCGATAAATTGGATCTGATAAACATATATTTTTACGCGTTGCATGCAACATTTATTTTCTTTCATAATTGAATAATGGATTTTTTTTATAGAATAAATTAATTCTGACAATTAATTTCTGCGACAATTATTGAGCGATAATTTGAACTTTATTATTGAAACATAAACTCTTTCTTATTGGTTTTTTTCTTTCAAAAATCGTGACTTTCTCTTTGTTTCTTTTACAAGAATTACACATACATATTTCATTACATGCAAGAGCTCGTCATTGTATTTTCAATCAAGCAAATGGACGTCTTGCTTACAGCTCTCACGAAGCCTCACCTCGACGAATCCGGTGCATTGATTCGTGGCGTGTTGTCGAAGTAAGCGTCGTGCTTAAAAAATTTATAAATTAGCAATATTTATTAATTCGATTCGTTCAACACGTTACAGAATGAACTCTGGAGGGGGTGATGACATCGAAAAAAATGGCATTGAGTAGCAATTATGTAACGAGGACATAAACAGGATTTGTAGGTACATTTCTAATTACATTAATAACCATCACTAGTCTGTAGATCTTAATTGGAGAAATCCGGCTCTATTCTAATTTAGGATGGTAAACAACTGTTTCTTTGAATGTTTATTATTTACTTTATGTAGAATATAAATTTTCATTAAGATGCCCATTTTCATTAACGATAACGTGTTGTATAAACGATACAAACTATAATAGCGGTAAAAAGATAATGTCAGTTATTAAAATATCGAATAATATTAAAAGCCAACAAAAAGAAAAAAAATGTGAAGAAACAATTAAAGGAAGAGCTTATATTTCTAAATCGCAAATTACATTTTTTTTAAATGCATAATTTCATATTTGAAGGAGAAGATTATTCGCACTGGTCTCTTAAAGAACATAAGCTCTTGCTACGTTTTTCGTTATTAGATTGATTCGAAAACGATGTATTTTCGTAGGTGATGGAGGACTACACGCCGATTGATGAGGACTTCCCGGGTCGGTTGCTGCACCAGGCCGCGCTCTGGGATAACGCTGAATTACTAGAGGATCTGCTGCGCGGCGAACACGCGCAATACATCAACAGTAAGGATTCGTGGGGTAGGACGCCGATGCACGCGGCCGCAATCACGGAGAACTCCCGTTGCCTAGATGTCTTATTGACCGCTGGAGCTGATCCGAACGTCACCTGCGGTCCCCGCGGTCATCATCGGACACCACTGCATGTTTGCGCGGAACATGGCCATGCTGGTAACGTGGAGACACTATTGAACTTTGACGCGGATCTCATGATCCGAGATGATGACAGCTTGAAGCCTATCGACATAGCCGAGAAGAGCAGTCACGACTCCTGCATTCATCTCCTGAAAGCGGCGGCCGAGAAGTATGAGCTTGCGAAACAAGCGACTCACGCTTCCTTACGTGCAGCTTGTATTCAGGGTGACACTGTGGCCGCTCGGAATATCATCCAGGGTTTGTCGACCGATCTTGAATGCGTGGTAAACATGGCGCCGAACGGCACCAACACGTTGCTCTTCGTTGCCTGCGAGAGCGGTCACAAGGACATCGTTCGGCTGTTGCTGGATCACGGTGCCGACTGCAGGATCCATCCGGTCACCAAATATTGTCCACTTTACATAGCGTGTTACCACGGCAAATTGGAGATCGTCGAACTGTTACTCCGGCATTTTCCCAAGCAGGTGCAACAGCTCACGGTAGAGCGTTGGCTGCCGATTCATGCGGCGACAATAAATGGCCATCACTTGGTAATCGACGTATTGCTCAAATTTGAATATCCGCAGCATGTCTATCAACGCTACAGGGATCCGTCCGGTGAGTTCGAATACGAGTTACCGTTCGACATCAACGCGCAAGACGTTACTGGCCAGCATGTACTATATATAGCTAGCATGCTGGGCAACGTCAAATGCGTCGAGCTATTTTTGGGTTACCGAGTGAAAGCGAGGACGACCAAAGAAGAGGATGGCGTGAATGGCGCGCAACAACTTCCGGTGTCGAAGCGCAAGATTTCCAGTGGTATTCAGAGACTGATGTCGTCGTTGAATTTCCGCAGTAAAGCGTCCACAGATAAAAAGGACGATAAAATGATATATCCGGTGAATCTGGATCTTTATTGTAACAATGGTAGCGAAACAGCATTGCATGTAGCCGTCAGAGGGAAACATAGCGAGGTGGTAAATGCTCTTCTTCAAGCGGGCGCTAATCTCGAATTACCTGTCAAAATTCCATACGATCAGAACGATCCCGACGGTAGTTATTCGAGCGTATTGACAATCGCATGTCAGAATCGCGATGTGAAAATTGCGGATCTATTGCTGAAACATGGCGCCGTCGACAATGAGTGCAAAGCGCTGAAAATTGCTGCACAGAACCGTGATGAGGCGTTGACTGCGAAACTGCTGTCGATCAAGGCTCATCCGGATTCCGAGTATAAGATCAATAAGAAGGCGATGACCGAATGCACGCAGAGCTCACACTTCTCTGCTCTGTCATCTTTCGGTCACGTCACTTATTCCACACTGTTTCCGAAAACGCCCACGATGATCAATTGGCACAACCAGCAGTGTCATCTCTCGCAAATCCGGTTACAGTGGTTGATCGACGCAGTATTGCATGTCAACAAGAAACTAAGTTCGAAGAATAATGATCTAGTGTTGTATGCCATCACGCGGATTGACATCTCTCTCAACTCCATTACCTCCGTACCGTCTACCATATTCTATTTACAGAGTCTGCGGTATCTCAACATGGCACAGAATAAGATTGACACTCTGACGGCCGACTCGAAGAATCCAAAGGACAAGCTGTGTCCTGTTCTGGAGGAGATGTATCTACAAGACAATCGACTGGAACAGCTGCCAGAATTCATTATGAACTTACCGGCACTTGAAATTATGGACGTGTCCAACAATAAACTGCAGTGTTTGCCACAGAATTTATGGCGTGCACCCAAGCTGAAGGAACTGAACGCCTCGTTCAATCTACTGCGTGATCTGCCCAGTCAGGCATCGCAGAATGTCTTAAGGAAATCACAGCGAGGTGAAGAGGCACAGAATGGTACCAACTTTCGCGGACTAGCTGCTGTGCCGCGAATAGAGTCCATGGAGTTCGACTCGTTCACAAAGATCGCGAACGCACAGATAATCGAAATGGAAAGGCCACACGTATGGACCAGTTCGATCCAGGTGTCGGAGAGGATGACCGATGACACGGAGAACGGTAATAAATCAGTATTAGCGTCATTGAATCTCGCGCACAACCTTTTTAACAGCATTCCCGTGGCGTTGCCATGTTTAGCGGTGAGCTTAGTGCGACTAAACATGGCGTACAATTCTCTACGCTCGATGAGCCACATTACTTCATATCCAGCGAGCTTAAAACAGTTGGACCTATCAAATAATCAGATCACGCGATGGCCCAGTCTACCGCAAGTGGACAGCTCTGACAGTATGGAACAGGCGAATACAGCCTGTTATTGTCCGGCTGTCAACACACAGTCGCCTAGTATTGTGCCCGGTAATCGACAAACGCCCACATCGATGCGTGATATTGTATTGCAATCGGTATGTGTACATAGACGGCATCTACGACTGGAGAACCTGCGCACGCTGATCTTGGCGAACAATCTACTGAATCGTATTCAGCTAACATCATGCGACGATGGTGAGATGCCATACTTAGAGGAAGAACGCGGGGATTCAGATAGAGATCCAAAGATCGGACATCCCGGATCGAAGCTGTACTTGCTCTTTCCCAATGTCAGTATGTTGGATATCAGCAATAATCAATTACGCGAGATACCACACAACATCTACGAGCTAAATAATCTGTCAGTGCTGAACATTAGCGGCAACAATGAGATCGTTGAGTTGCCACCACAGATGGGTTTGCTGGGTCGCCTGTGGAATCTTAATACACAAGGCTGCCGATTACAGGAACCACTCAAATCAATGATCGAGTCGAAGAAGTACAAGACGATGGACGTGATCGGTTACCTAAAGTCTATCCTGGAAGACGCAAAGGCGTATGCGCGCATGAAATTGATGATCGTTGGTATTCAAGGAATTGGCAAGACGAGTCTGCTGGAGCAATTACGGCAGGAGGGCGAAGTACCGAACAAGAAAAAGGCATCCGAGCACTGGGCCAAACGGATGGGTAATAAAAACATCAACGCGAAGACTGCCAAGGGTACAACTATCTCGACCGTGGGTGTGGATATTGGTGATTGGATTTACGAGAAGAAAGTGCGCGGACAATCGTCCCACGGACCGGTTTACTTCAGGACCTGGGACTTTGGCGGTCAACGCGAATATTACGCGACGCATCAGTATTTTTTATCAAAGCGCAGTCTATATCTAGTCGTGTGGCGGATCACGGACGGTTTCAAAGGCGTCTCCGAGATCTTTCAATGGCTAGTGAACATTCAGAGTAGAGCGCCTAATTCGCCGGTTATCATTGTCGGCACACATTACGACGTTTCTTATGAGCACAGCGAAGGCCTGCAACAATATATTCGCGACAAATTTATTAACGTGGTCGATGCTGAGAAGTGCGGTCTACCCAAAGTCATGGAAACAATCGAAGTAAGCTGCAAGACGCGTCATAATATTAAGATGTTGTGTAATCTTATCTATGACGTTGTCTTCAGTTTGAGATCGCCTGGCAGCAAGGAATTGTTGCTGGAACAGAAGGTTCCGGCGAGTTATTTGGCGTTGGAAGACGTAGTGATCCAACTGGCGCACGACAGGAAACTGTCCGGCTTGGATCCGGTGCTAAAGGCCGATCAATATTATGCAGCGGTTAATAATGAACTTCAGAAGTTGCACAGATCCTTCAGAGATCCTGCCGAGTTACATCAAGCAACGTTATTCTTGCACGAGAACGGGATAATCCTTCATTACGATGATGCAACATTGAAAGATCTCTATTTCTTAGATCCGCAATGGCTCTGCGACATGTTAGCTCACGTGGTCACCATAAGGGAGATCAATCCGTTCGCCAGGTCAGGTATAATGAAACTGGACGATATTCAACACGTATTCAAATCCTCCACGATATCATCGATTGATACCCAAGGCTATATTGTTAGCTTGCTTAACAAGTTTGAAGTTGCTTTGACATGGGATTGCCGCACGCTACTGATACCGTCTCTCTTACCGACTGAAGAAGATATTTTGCGCAATATTCAGATAATCAAGGTGCCAGTGAAGACGCGTGGTTGGCATGTACGTGTGAAGAAGATCACGTCGCCCATGTTCGCGTGCTTGAGTGCGCTAACCAGTGACAATAAAAATAATGCCGAATGCGTGCTCACGTCGAGATCACAGCCCGATTGTTCTGTCACTAGACTATTACTTATGTCATATTTTCCCAGTGGTTTTTGGTCCCGACTGATCACTCGAATCCTCGCGGATGATGCCATTGTCGATATCGTTATGTCGTTTCTAGCGCCATTCAAAGATTTTGTCGACGATAATATTTTCGCTAGTTTGTTAGATCTACAGGCCGAATGGGTGCTCTGGCAGACGGGGATTGAACTGCGATACTCGGGCATTACCTTATTACGTCTAAAAGAAGTCTGCTATAATCTAAAGAACTCGCCGTACGATTACAGACAATTTAAGTTCAAGTTAAAACAAGATGGTATTTGGTGCACAGTGGATCTGAAAAATTCCGCCATTCTAGAAATTTGGTTTCCAGTTGATACCTTGGTGATTAAGCAGCCAATCATGTCCGACTCTGTGGACGAGGAACCGATGGGCTACCAAGCGATCGTGGTAGAGCCACGGCCAGAAAGTATGCCACAGTTGATGGCATTGATCGTCGATCACATCGACATCTTACTGGAAGATTGGTATCCGACACTAGGCACGCGTTTCGTCCACACATCGGAAGGTAAACTATTAGTCACAAGATTGATACCGTGTCCGCGTTGTTTACTCGGCAACACCGAGAATGGCGATGGCGAGTCAAGCGACAGCGATGGTCGACTGATTGAAGACATCCAGAAGTACTGCGCCATGAATCGCACCGAAAGGCAGAGTCAGGACAGCTACAAGTCCGACGGTGATAGCGGTGTCGGTTATGATAGTCTGACGTCCAGCAGAATGCCGTCACTCGAGGGACATCCGGATATGTCAAAGCAACAGAACTCGAATCCCGAGAATACTCTTGCATACTCTTGGATGGTGGAGGAATGCATACTGGCAGCGTATAGCAACAAACCTATCAGTTGTCCGAAGCATTCGGAGATTCCGTTGTCGCACGTCGCGCCAGACATCATCTTCATGGATTTGGGCGTCAAACACCTGATTAAGTCGGAGGATTTGAAGAGGGGCAAGTTACTAGGTCGTGGCGCCTTTGGTTTCGTCTTTCGTGGCAGCTGCCGACTACCTGGTACGCATGTCCGCACCGACGTGGCCATCAAAATGTTGCAACCAGTCTCGCCGGGTCCAAATTCTACGCAATCGGCAATCCTTGCATACAAAGCATCACAAAGTAAATGGGACCGTGACCCGCTGCAGTACGCTTGCAAAGCGTATTGTATGGCGCGTCAAGAGCTCAATATTTTGCTAACACTCAGGCATGCTAATATCGTGCCGCTAATAGGTATAGTCGTCAGTCCTCTAGCTCTTGTATTGGACCTGGCACCTCAAGGCGCATTGGATGCCGTTCTGAAGAACTATCGTCGTTCCGGTGCTAAATTAGATCCTTATACGCTTCAGGCGATAATCCTTCAGGTCGCTAAGGCTGTGGAGTATCTACATCAGCAACATGTCATTTACCGCGATCTCAAATCAGAGAACGTATTGGTGTGGCAGATGCCGTTACCATTTCAAGAGAATCCGGAACCGGCGCACGTCAAAGTCGCTGATTATGGTATTTCGAGACTGACGCTGCCTACAGGAGCGAAAGGTTTTGGAGGCACAGAAGGCTTCATGGCGCCTGAGATCATCAGATACAATGGCGAGGAGGAATATACAGAGAAGGTGGATTCGTTTTCATTCGGCATGTTCATCTATGAGCTTATCACATTGCGTCAACCATTTGAGGGCCACGAGGCGGTGAAGGAGTGCATTTTGGAGGGCGGTAGACCACCGCTCATGTACCGTGAGACTTTCCATCCATGCTACGCGCTCGATTTGATGGTGATATGTTGGGCACAGAATCCGAAGGATCGACCAACTGCCAGTCAGATTGTCTCAATTGCCTCCGCGCCCGAGTTCACGCATCTGATAGATGTTACTCTGTTGACAGAACGCACGCAGGTGACTGCGGTCACCATGACTAATCATTGCGGTAGCAACGGATCAAATGATGCAACAGAAAATCTAAACAGCGATGAGATCTGGTTTGGACACAATAATGGTGAAGTAGACATGCTGTTAGGTACTCAAAAGGGCTGGCTGCGCCACGTACGCATTGAAACACCTGTGATACCATACGCTATGTGCGGCGTAGATGGCTATATCTGGATTGGCGACAATGCCGGTCAGATACACGTCTATTTATGCGGTAACTTTGGTTGTGTGGCCAGTTACAGTCTGGAGGCAGATCACAGTCGGGAGTCTAAAGTAGTCGGACTGATTCACCTGGAACAGTTAAAGCAATTTGCTGTGGCTTTGCACAGTGGCCGGATCTTTTTGCTGTCCAACACGTTCATGCAGATGAAGAAGACTGAGATCACTGGCGGCAGCAATGGCACGGAAATGACGCGCCACAATACTGACATCAAGACCTATTCGCTTGCCGCAGTCTGCCGCAAGAGACGTGTGCTGGAGCTCTGGGCTGGCCAAAGTTATGGCCGGATATCCATTTACACTTTAAAAGATGGCAATCTGGCTGACACGACGCAGCTGTCTCACTGCTCCGCCAATGACGCTGCGATGAAGAATCTGTTTGCCACGTACCTGATTGGCGTGACAACCGAGAGTTTCATTTTCTCGTACACATATCCAGGCTGCGTCGTATATCAATGGGACGTAGACAGCCGACAGATCATCAATAAACTTGACATGTCTAAACTGGTACCGTGTTCCGAGAGTCTCAAGTCCATCGCTATCGAGGAAAATTTATCGACGGAAAAGTGTCAGGTGACTGCACTCGAAGCCAGCTGCGGTCAGTTATACATCGGCACTACCTGGGGCTGCATCGTCGTTGCCGAGTGCGGTACCCTTCGTCCTGTCACTGTGTTCCGGCCGTTCGAGGGCAAAGTCTGCCAGATTGTGTCCCTCAAATCCACCGATAAAAGGAAGACAGTACTGGCGACCGTCGGACAGGGATATCGCAGCCTGATCGCGCGATATACCGACTTCTCTTTGAAGAGTCTGGAGAACGAGGAACTCAGGCACGGTATGTACACCCTGCTTTGGAGATCGGAAAATTGGTCGGCAGCTTGATTCCCTCGGAGATCGTAAGGTCCACATCCTCAGGTGCATTTGACGATCGTTTTTTTAGCATTACACGCGATCCGTCTGACTTTATCTTATACAAAAATAATGATATAATAAATAAGTTACATTTAATACAGAATGCGTAGTGAAAAGACAGATCTATTCTGGTCCAGTGATTTTTCAATGAGTACCGATAAAAAGTTTTCATTGTATGAAAATTCGGTGCCATTATACGAATGGTTATAATTTGATATGGCGAAAATTCGAAGAGCAATGAAGTTCGTGATGAGATCACACGGTTCTCTTCTTCGGCAACATAATACCGGAAGTGCTTAAGTGGTGCGAGGTTCAATTGAGCAATATATGGGTTCAGCAGTGAATCTTATACGTCCAATATTATAGTATCTAGTACGTAAAGGATGTCGATTGCGCTAATAAGTGTGCTCGAGAAAGAATATTATAAAGAAATATTTATAAAGAAAAAGGAAATGACATTACAAGTCTCACGGAATTCGAGCTTTCCCACGAATACTCTTATTAACGAACACCCTGCATCACAGGCTATAAGCTGATATTCTTTCGTTCGTCCATAGCATTACCAAGTATAAAAAAAACATTCTTATTTTGTATAAAACTAAATCTTAAGCAAATAATCTAATGGTATTTTAACATACGTTTCTGCTTGCGTAAGTATATAATCGGACTCTACGAGAGTCGCGCTATATAAATTTATATAACTAATGGAAGAGATAAGGTAATGCAATCTGTTTTTCGTCATTGTAAGACACGGCATAAAAGAAGGAAAATGTTTTTCGAATATTAATTGATATTAACTGAGCTGGTTAGATAACGAAGAGCTATTTTTAGCATCATCAATATTACTTTTTATAATATCTTGTTAGTATTAAGGTTTCGATAAGTTTTACTGCTGAAATTAACGTCGTAATCTTGAGTCGATATAGAAATATTTCTAAATCATACTATCTTCGCGATTTAGTTACATCATGTCCAAAATAATATCTTTCACTGTACTGTAAGTTTTTACAGAGATTAAAGCTGCTTCCTTTTTAGGAACACAATCTTAAGTATCGTTTTATCTTTATCATTGAATGCCGAGAAAGATAGAATAACGTTTGTATCTCCTAAAAGAAAAGCAGCCTAACTCTAACCGAATCGAAGGTTGTGGGACATGATGTAAATATATATTAACATTAATCTATAATACTACAAGAATACACATACACATTAGAAGCATCTTGCTCAATAAAATCATTAGTGCCTGTATTTCCACTAATGTAGATTAATTTCCAACTTTTCATCTTTTTCTAAAAGCCAGTTTTCATCATTTTGATTAACTTAATAGATCGATTGTTTTATTGGAATTAACCATTACAGTTGACACTTCAATCAATCAATCAAGTTAATGTACAGCCAGCTCTAACTCTTAGAACTAGAAAAAGATGAAGAATAAGTTGAACCGAGATTAATCTGTATTGGTGGAAATGGGCATAGATCTCGATTCATTTTATTTAATTATACGAATAATCAGTGTATCCCAAACGTAATCGATGTGATATGAAATACTCAGTGAAAGAAAGAACGTAAAATATTGTCATAAAAAAATTATATATTATACAATATTATTTTTAATTATAATGCTCTTTAATTACACTTATTGATAAGATCTTCTATTTGCTAGAAATTTTCTTTTGCTTGATAGATATTCGTTTCTTCTCTATATATTTAAGCATTTTTGATATCTTTGAATAGCTTATAGCAATAAAATAAAAATGGAACGTAACATTGTAATACTATATATTTGCACATTTAATTCGCCCGTAACTCATTTAAACGAGAAGCGGCATTTAAAGGGCTAAATGGATATTAGCTTTAGGAAATGTGATGTGGTTGGCCGAGAATATTTTCAATAACGTATGATGTGTACATCTTTGGCTGTTATTCTCGAACCGAGCGTTCGGTGCATTGATTCTATATCTTTAATTTATATGCAGCGTATTTTATATTTATTTTTTTAACTTTGCTCGTACCTGCAGCGCGTAATGCGAATCACAGTGATATACGCAGCTTGTATCCCCTTTTTTATAATATGACTATTGTAAAGAAATGTAATTGAAGTTTGGAGCATTCGTGGAGCGAAGATTAAAAGTAAGCCAAAACTAAACAGACAGACAATTGATCTCTCGTATGTACGTATTATCGAAAATTTTCTATGCTTGTTCCTGTGTTTGGAACCAAAATAGGATAATGTCTGAAATCATTGTAGAAAAAAATAATTCGTTGAGATCCCGAAAGGGATCCGAATAATTAAAAAGTCCCGCGCGTACCCCTGTATGTGCGATCGCAAATTTCCTGTCCTGACGTTTGTCCCGGCGATCGATGTCAAAATCAAGTGCGAGAGCAATGCCTAAGATTATTGACGCATCAAACGTCAATCACAGTAAAGGAATAGAAATTATCACCCTATACAATTATTCTGCATTCGTTTATGCAGCGATTAACGTTTATGCGGTTTACGCATAAGTATTATTTTATCTTTGTTCACCGAGTGTTAAACAAGGATTAAATGATATTCTTTGCGCTAATCGCTGCGTAAAAGAATGCACCCTTATTGTCACATATGCCTTGAAATATGATTAATGTTGTGTAACGAATAATTAATTATTGCGACTGAAAATTTTATGCGATTGATCTCCGTACATTAAGTATAATCATTGTAAATTCATGTTTATTCATTGTGAGAATCATTATGATTATCATCTCATACTTATCGACGTAAGTTATAACTTTGCAGGAACTCATTGTTAAATGTATTGTTTAATGTATTGATTGTCACGAAATATAAATACTGTTGTTGAACAAGACTCATTAATTACGTCTATTTTTATAACAATAGTAGCATTAGGATAGCATTTAACATAGACATCAGATGTTAAATAATGAGATCTTTATTTACAATAGAACTTAGAGTAAGAATATATTTTTCTAGACACTAGAGCTTCTAGATGAATCAGAACTTGATTCATTCTCCTTTCTCGACTCCATTTTTATTTCCATTTCAGAAACGTACTGCTCCATCGCCCGCTCATATGCTTTATCTTCTAATAGTTCTTCCTATCAATTAAAGATATTCTTAGTATTATTAAAAAATTAATTTAATCAATAATAGATGGAATAATTTACCTTTTTTATCGTTTGGTACATAGACAGAAAATTCTGCGTTGCAGATTTTACATTTTCGTTTGCCAAATTAGTAGTTGGTATAAATTTCTGATCTTTATGAAATCTTCTGTAACAGAAAACATATTTACATATCATAATATAAATATTTTATTGAACATATTAAGATGTCTTACGATCGAATAAGATCCTCTTCATAAAAGATAGGTGTAACTGGCTTCTTTGGCAATCGTCTGTCAAATCTTGGTTCGTATTTCGGAGGAAAAGCTTCATACACTACCAACCACAATGGTACGTCTTCCTCTTTTATAGCTTTACCTTTTAATAATGAAGCAATTCTGAAATATATTCTTATTATTAAAAAATGCTTAGATTATTCATTTTTAAAGTATAAGAACCTAGATATGATGAAAAAGCATAATAAATAAAAGTACAGATAAGAAGTAGAAGAACAAGGAATAACACATAATAGATAACACATAATTTCAAGCTATCAGAAACTGTGTACTAATGTATAGCAATTTTTGATAAATTGAAATTTATCATGTATTATCCCTATTTCATGGGCATACATTTGAAATATTTTTATTTAAGACACATTATTTGCAATACAAGTATATTTTATATTTCAGTAGAGCATATGAAAGTATTACGTATTTTGTAATTCAAATAATAAAATTGTCAATTTTAGTATTCAAAGTACAAAATACAAAATACTTTCAATCTTTTGTTATTAATGCTGAGATACAAAATACTTTTATATGCTTTCATGAAATACAAAATATATTTTCAAGTGTTTTGCTGAAATATAAAATACAAAATACTATTGTCTTATATATACTGTTTTTCAAATAAAGGCTTTTTTTAAATACATGCCCTACTCTATTTGTATTTCTAATTGTGTTTTTCATTATGTCCTAAGACCACTAACACTAATAGATTTAAGAGCTTCTAAAGAGAAAATTTGTAGACTTAAGTTTTAAAAATGATATGATGCATAAACAATTTAATATCAAGATAATATCTCTAATTAAGATAAAAAAATAAAATGTTGATTACTCTGTAGTTTCTTAACAACTGCCAGATTATTTCTAAAATAATTTTGAATGTGGACTCACCTGGTATATATAGTGCCAATTTTTTCTAGTCTGCTTTGTGCCATCGTATATTTCTTTGACGAATAGATTTCCACGAACAGATTCAAAACAACATTAAGGATCAACCCGCTTAACTTTGCGAACTGGACATTCACTAAAACATAACCTTTCAAGCAATCATCAAAACATATCATCGCCATTTTTAAAACATTACAGTCCGAGAAACATGACAGCAAATTCCCTAAAAATTACACGTGGAACGACTGGAGTTTTTTTAACACAAAGATTTAGAGCTCGCATGTGTTTTCCCGCGTAAATGGCAGAGAGTGATTTGGAGTGGTTTCTCTTTCAAAGGATTTCGGTTTTCCTAAGTATTTATTTTACGAGAATTTACAGCGCGATAAGTGTCCATTGCCCACTGCAAAAATGGATACGGAATTCGATCAGAATCTGGAGCAGATAACGCGCGAATATGTTGACTTTCTAGACGATGTGGTAAGTATCGTCAAAATTTATTGTTTATAACATTTACTTAGCTACACTTTTTAATTGTATTTTAATTCTCTGTAATAAATTTTTTTGCTTATGGAAAAAATATGTAATGTGATAAATAATAAAAAATAATAAAAAAATATGTAATGTGAAAAATAATTAATAAATCTATAAGAAATAATATAAGTACTTAGAGTACGTAACTTCATCCTTATTTACAAGTCACATGGCGTTATTAAATGTCACATTATTATTACACTAAGATGATGTTTGCTTTTGTGCTTGATACTTTTATGAAATTTTTGTGCTCGTTTTTTTTGTAGGAAGACCAAAGCATATATGCCACTATGGTTAAGAATATGATGCAGGAAGATAAAAACAGATTGGTCGTAAACATCAATGACTTAAGAAGAAAAAATCCTGTTCGTACAGCAAGGTATATAATAGATTTATCTCTTTAGCTCTTACGAATATACAGCATGAACAAATTATGTAAAATATTAAGGGTAATTATAAGAGTCAATTATGTTGCAGCTTGTTGAATAACTCCTTCGAGGAGCAACTGGCATTTCAGAACGCCCTGAAACAATATATCTCAAGCATAGACACTGATTATGCCAAAAGCAACAAAGAGTTCTTCGTAGCTTTTGAGGGCAGCTTTGGAAACAAGCATGTCACACCGAGAACACTTACTTCTCGTTTCCTGGGTAACTTGGTATGTGTAGAGGGTATCGTTACAAAATGTAAGTAATAGAGAAAAGTAAAGAAAGAATTTAATTTCTGCATAGAATTATAGAATTTATCTGTAAGTCTGAGCATATAATTTTGTATTAATAGATTTATTTAATTTATTCGTGTGTTACATTTATCAAGTTTTATATTTATAAAAATTTATATATTTATGAGAATAACATCACATTTATGAAATAAAGATACTGAAAGAGCAAATTTAATTTTTGCTTCAGACTTATTTATAGAATTTAAATTCTATTTATAATTCTTCTTTAATAGATCGATTCATGTGTTAAATTGGTCAAGTTTTATGAAATTTATATTTATAAGAATATTTTATATAAATAAAAACATTTATCATAGGTTCATTAATACGACCGAAAGTTGTAAGGAGCGTCCATTACTGTGACGTGACCAAAACAGTCCTAGAAAGAGCCTATTCAGATCTAACTTCCTTGGAGGCATTTCCTCACTCTGCTATCTATCCAACTACTGTAATTATTTCTGCCATTTAAATGAAATGTAAAGAAGTATTTGTTGTTTAGTTTGAAGATTTCATTTTTCTGCTTAATAGGATGAAGCTGGCAATCCACTTGAAACAGAATTTGGTTTATCGACTTACAAGGATCATCAGACACTTACTATACAGGAGATGCCGGAAAAAGCTCCAGCCGGTCAATTACCACGAAGCGTGGATATAATTTGTGATAACGATTTAGTGGACTTATGCAAGCCTGGAGATCGAGTGCAGATTGTTGGAAACTACCGATGTCTGCCGGGAAAACAAGGCGGATATACAACCGGAACTTTCAAGTATGTTTAGATAAAAATTGAGAATTGTTTTCCAGTTTAATTAGATCTCATAATCCGTATATCTTTATCTTAAAACTCACCGGTATAATTATTATGTGTAGGACCGTTCTAATCGCTAATAATATAATGCAACTGAGTAAGGAAGCTAATCTTGCGATCACCCATGACGACGTAACTATGTGCAAGAAATTGGCTAAGAACAACCCCTGCAAGAATATCTTCGAGCTCCTCGCCAAATCCCTTGCGCCATCCATACATGGCAATGAATATATAAAAAAAGCGATTTTGTGCCTTCTTTTGGGTGGAGTGGAGAAGATTTTACCAAACGGTACAAGGTTGCGAGGGTAAGCTTTTACACAATTTATTTTCATTGAAGAACAGACTTCAAAATCCTCAATAGCTTTGTGCACATTGCAGTATTCACTAATGATAATTGTATAATAATATAATCGGATCTTTTTGATATATGCCAGAGACATAAATGTGTTACTAATTGGAGATCCATCAGTGGCCAAGTCGCAATTACTACGTTATGTGTTGTGTACTGCTCCACGAGCAATTCCAACTACTGGAAGAGGATCTTCCGGCGTTGGTTTAACGGCGGCGGTTACAGTCGATCAAGAAACTGGCGAACGCAGACTGGAGGCAGGCGCGATGGTCTTGGCGGACCGCGGTGTCATTTGCATCGACGAATTTGATAAGATGTCAGATATTGATAGAACGGCGATACATGAAGTGATGGAACAGGGAAGAATTACGATAGCCAAGGCGGGAATTCACGCCAGCTTGAATGCGCGCTGTTCGGTATTGGCGGCCGCGAATCCTGTGTATGGCAGAGTAAGTTCGGAATTTCATTTTAAAAAAGCTATTTGTATCTGATTCTGTTTAATGACAAAATTTAAACTTATACATTTCTATGTAATTTACGAAAAAGCTTGAATTGGATTCGCCTTTTAGCAAAAATATTTCTATATTAAAAATTGTATATAATTACTCACATAAAATATAATTATAATAAATAAATTAATATATTAATTATTAAGTTGATTTTAAGAAATATGTGAATATTATTTAATGAAAGTTACACACATTTCCAGTACGATCAGTATAAAACTCCCATGGAAAATATCGGCCTGCAAGATTCTCTATTATCGCGTTTCGATTTACTCTTCGTTGTGCTGGATATAATTGATTCGGATCAGGATCATGTAATTAGCGATCATGTTGTCCGAATGCATCGATATAGAAGTCCTCTGGAACAGGATGGGGAAGCTCTGAGTTTGGGCTCAAAGTTGGATATGTTGACTACGAAAAATCCGGATGATGTAGCTACCGAGGAGACCCAGTCGCAAGTTTATCAGAAATATGATCCACTTTTACACGGGCAAACGCGTTCTAAAAAGTAATCCATTTTTATCATACTATAATTTGTTACATTAAATCTACGAGCTTTGATTCAATCAATCTTACAACAATACGAAGCTCTAATTATGTAGATTTTATACAAGAAACTTATTTTTAATTTCTTTCTCAGCGACCAAATCCTCACTATACAGTTCATGAGAAAATATATACACATTGCACGGTGCATGAAACCTAAGCTCACGGAAGAAGCTAGCACTGTTATTGCAGAAGAATACTCGAGACTTCGATCGGAAGAAATGGTGGAATCTGATGTTGCGAGGGTGAGTAGAAGAAAAACTCCAGACTTGAATTTTAAAAATATACAAATGCGTGTCTAATATTTTTTTCGAATAATTAGACTCAACCGGTAACTGCGAGAACCCTGGAAACGCTGATTCGGTTGTCCACGGCGCACGCGAAAGCGCGACTCTCGAAGAATGTGGAAAGCGAGGATGCATGCGCCGCGATAGAGCTCGTACAGTTTGCTTATTTCAAACGCGTGCTGGAGAAAGAAAAAAGAAAGCGGCGACGTCATGATAGCGACGAGTCAGAGGCTGCAAACGAGATAGAGGAGAACAAGCAGGCGAAGCGCTCTAAAAGGGCGAAAAGAACAGATTCGGATGAAGTCGATCCATACGAATACGATAGTGATGATGAATATATTGAACAAGCAACAAGAATAACCAGGTCACAAAAAGCCAGCACGCACACAGAGTCGCATAGCACGGAGACCGAACGTCCGGAATCTTCCGTTTCTGAAACAACCACCATTCCTCAAATAGCGACTGCGACAATCACGCAGAAAAGGTAATTTGTTAAATTAATTATGCTTTATGAATTAGTAGAATCATTTAATTAAATAATTATATAAATTTTATCTATATAATTATTACGTAATGATAAAATTAATATAATCGTTAATTAAATAAATGATTTTCCTTCGCATGACTTTCTTTACCTTAAATTGACCTTAAATTTTCAACATATTATTTTTATATTTTTATTTTGTTACATACCTGTTAAAACAAATAAAAATGAAAGTTACAGAGAAAGTATAAATATTTATTAATTTTATTAATTTCTTTCTAATTTTAGACTTGCGATCTTCAAATCGTCACTTAACAAATTGTTCCAAGAACGCAGAGTTCAGAATATTCCGAAGACAGAAGTCATCGATCATTTAAACACAACACTTTCTCTGAACTTCACATCCGATGAAATTAATGCCGCTATTAATACTATGACAGATGCAAATCAGATTATGGCAGTGGAAGACCTTATCTTCTTGATATAAAACGTTTTTATAATGTTTTATTATTACATTTTAAACAATAACCGAAGTAAGTGATATTTTTAGATTATTTATCAGGTAAAATAAAATTCCTAATCACTCGCTGTAATTGATTAGATATGAGAAATCATTCATTATAAGTACAATGAATGATAAGGTTTTTTTTTTTTATAATTTATGCGAGTCTTCTGGATAAATATTTTTTTATATCGTTTATAATTATTGCTAGGAATCGAATAATATGTACACGTTTATAAATAATGATATCTAATAACATTTATTTGCCCTATACTCGATAAGACAATACATTGGCACATAAACTAGCAACAATCATCAACATTCATTACAGTAAACGTAATGCGGCTTAAAACGTTAAATCCATTTTCCGCTTCTATAAATATATTATGTATATGCATAACATTCATCGTACGTGTGTGCGTATGCTTATTATTGCGCTAACATCGATCGCGTTTCGCTAAAGGTTCGTTTCACAAATTTACTTGCGACCTACTCGCACATCTCGTTACAAAAACTTACGACAGTCGTATATTTAATATAAATGCTCCATTTAATTATCGTATGTTCAACATACACAATATAGAGAGCCGATGCAATCGCGTTTTCAAAATAAATTATGCCCTCCGCTAAATAATTCTCCTGATTGCACAACCCTCCTATTCAGTAAAGCGACACCCGTAACAGCGTTACTATATTAATTAATTAATAACAGAGATAATAACATCAACGGTCACGCTAAAACTTTTATAATTGTCAATATCAAATCAATCGCATAGATCTATGATACAGGCCTTTGGGACATATTCTTGTTGTAAGGAGGAAAGAATCGACGATCTGCAATGTCCAACATTTTCTTTTTTTTTCTTTTTTTTTTCAGATAGAGTACCCTCTTCACGACAAAAATATCTACGATGAATCCTATGCTAATTGTACTCACAGTTGCCCTTAATAACATCATAATCGACTTTAACTACTAACTCTCACAATGTCACAATCAACTTCGTGTCGTACAAAATTTACTACATACAATTATAATTATCTCGAGACATTTTAAAATTAGCTGACGATGCATGAATGATAGTAGTATGCGAATAATGTACGAAAAAATTCTTCAAAACACATACATCGAAATCTTTTGACAAATTGATATTTCGAGGATTCAAGCATTTTTATATGAGTGATTTGACGGCAGTGATGTTCCGAATTCGAAATGTCGCGAGTATATGTATGTTTCGATAATTACAATTCTCTCTCTCTTTCTCTCTCTCTCTCTCTCTCTCTCTCTCTCTCTTCCAGTAGGAAATCGATTCTTCTAACACGATGAGCTTCGATAGAACGAAAGATTTGAACGTTTTTGTTCACTTTATGCACACTGCCTTGGACGTAGTAAAATATTAATATGGCTTTCAGCAGTGGCGAATTGCGATCGAAGCTCAACGCATTAAAGTTCCTCGAATTTGGGCGAGTGAAAATTATTAGGCACATACCACATTTCTCCTTGGATCTTCATCCTCACTGAATTACAAAATTCTTAGATTAAGAATTTGTCTTTTACAATTGCTAAAAGTAGGAATCGTCAGTTCACAATCTGCTACGATTGTAATCTACGTCCATAATTTTGAAAAGTTCAGAGTTCGTCCTCGCTGGACTCGCTGCTGTAAGCCAATTGTTCCTTCCACCATTCTCGAACTTCCAGCATGACGCTGGAAACTTTAGGCGCGGTTGCTTTGTTGTTCAACGCTTCCCTTGCCTGCCTGCTTTGCTCTGTATTTTCCGTTAAATGATGCAAATTATTTTTCACCATTGCTACAAAAAATAATCCAAAATAATTCTGCGCCAAAGATAATTAATACGATATATTGTACGAAAGCCAAATGATTATTTCGGCTTACCTGGCGGTCTGCTATTCCTTTTCTTCGACACTGCGATCTTATCCTTCTCGGATCGAACGGATGCTGGATCCGATAAAGTTGGTGCTAGGTACTTTCTTCCCGAAGCACTTCCTATGCTGTCCGATCTTGGAAGCACCATCGGTTTCTTGGCCCTGTATTTTGGAGCTTCGACATCCTAACAGTTGAAAACAAGATAATAAACTTTTTTCATCAAATTATATTACTTTTTTGAAATCATAATGATGATACAAATTCTAATTTTCATAAATATAGAAGTGGATACTTAAAAATTTTTTAAACAAAAAATGTCACTATTGGATATCATTGATTTATGATATAAAAATATCAATTCACATTTTTCTACAAGAAATGCTTGGGGTGTAATAAAGCAAATAAAGTGTGAGATAAAACGCACCTTTATTTCAGTCTCTTCTTCACGATCAATACTAACTTCCTTGCCTTTCTCCTCTTTACCTTTCTCTATATCTTGAGGTGGCACAGTTGTGTTATTTGTAGCACGAAGACCCGCGATAAGATTGTTTTGTTTCTGCAAAGAAAAAAAATTATTATTTCTCTGATACGATTTCAGATTAAGTCATTCTCACCGCTCGTATCTTCTTCAGGCAGCCCTGTAACCAAGTTCTGATGGTTTGCTTAGCCACTTCCTCCTCAATTATATACTCGAATTCTTCCCGTGCGAGAAGTTCTTCCAATTGTAGTGCTTTCCTTATATCCACTGAGCGATACGATAACATACTAAAAAATTTTTATTAAGAAAACATTGTAAAATATTCGAATAATGTAATATATAATGAATGAAAAATTCACGAATTGAAATATTTAAAACATCTAATAAAGAAGAAACTACGTCCTATAGAAGATCTGAGAAAATCTCAAATATCTAAAAATTTTACTTAACAAGCTATAAATGTTTAATATTTCATTTACAATCCATATTATAAAACTTACTTAATAACATCGTGAAAGGTAACATCTTCGCCATTGTGCAATCGTTCGAGTTCGTAGCACATGTATTTGAAGAGCAGGCGATCCTTTTGTGGATCGGTCTCCAATCTACCTTTCAACAATCGCAAGATAAACTTCACCTGAAATCCGCAAACATCAGTATTTGCTTCTTAGAAATTGGTGTATTATTTCTAATATAACACGGATTCGCGATAAAATCATACCCGCTTCACCGGTATAACACCTTTCTGATGATTATCAACAACATTCCACGTGTTCTGAAAGTTCCTTATGTCTGCATACGATAATAACGCATCCTCTTCATTTGAATAGAATAAAGAAAAGTTCTCCATGATAATAGCTGTTCAAAAAGAAAAAATTTCAATCTTTGTTTTATTCCCTTTAAATTACTCTCTATAGACATCTAATTAAAAAAAAATTTTATATATATATATTATTATTAAACAGAAAAATTAGATTGAAGCCACTACATAATAAAATATTTTCTGTTAAATAATCTCCTTTTTTGTCTGATCTAAGATAAGAGGAGAAATACAGTTATGATTTTTTTAAATCTAACTAACATGATTTTGTATAAGCTTCTTTGATATACGTACAAGTATATTGCATACATACCCACTAAAAGATTCAAGACGATGTAAGTAATGATGACGTAAAAAGTGCAAAAATAAATTAGAGAAGCGTGGAAATTGCCGCAATCCGTTTCCCAGTAATTATCCGCCGGTGTGCAATAAGGTGGTTGTATCATGCAGTCGTGCATAATTTTGTTCCAATCCTCCCCCGTCACTATGCGAAAGAGCATCGCCACGCCGGTAACCGGTGATTCGAAATTAGCGCGTCTAAATTGCAAAGAGATTATTTCTAGCGGAATATATCAAGCGGAAGCAGAGCAAGATAAAGAAATATTATAATAGAGCGAAAAAGAATTTAATACTAAAAAAATTATATTGGAAGAGATTTATATTAAATTATATTGCACGTGTATTTTATATATCTTAAAATTTTGTAGACAGTATATACTTTTCTCACCTTCCTATACCTTCTCCGTACTTCACTGTACCAAAGATTATAGTGCCGGCTAACGCGTAGAAGAAGACAAGAAGAAACATGCCGAATATGATGAAGAAGCTCTTGCAAACGGATACACCAACTGTCAACATTAGCATCTTAAGAGTGGTGTGTTTGCCAGTGATGGTGAAGAACCTCAAGATTACGACCATAAATCCAATTACGTAAGACAGATCGTTCTGAGATCAATACAATAAAACATGATAATATGGAAACAACGAGTGATAGACGAAGAAAAAATACAAAGGATTCTTGACGATGAAAATACCTGCATTGTGCAGTGTATGATGATCCAGATAACGCCTACAACTGTCACGAGTAGATCGTATCTGTTTCTCCTGGATTGCCAATAACCACGCGGTGTAAAAGCAATGTTTTTCATAATTACTTCCACAAGGAACACCAGTGTCAGAATCGTGGAGACCATAGCCAGAGCTTCTGTGTGTTCCTCTTCGAGTCTCCACTTCAGACGAGCAGGATAAAAAAGGAAGAAAGATAGATTAAACACGAGCAGGCACGTTATATTTATTTTTACTAGTTTAATGATGGCAAGGAATAAATAATTCAAGAAAAATTTTCTTACGATATTCGTTGAAATTGCATATTTCTTTTGAAATGGATCAAGCGCTTGATTCTATATAACAATGTTAATAAATCCGTAAAAAACTAAACAGAATGTCAAGCTAGTCTATAAAACTATTTTTTCTAATTTTGTGATTAATCTTTGCGCTATATGCACTATATGACGCTATATGACGTAAGAAGTATGATTTAGCACAATTTTACAATTTTACAATTCCAAGCATACACTTATTATAATTAATAATATTCCTAAAAATTAATACATATTTTTGTAATTCAATTTAAGGAAATAATCAGCCTTGAAAAATATCTATCGAATCTCACGCATTTATATCCGAATATTATTTTGTTCAACTCACAGAAACGCACAGAAGAGCGCTGTTCACGAGTACCATGACAGCAATGAATCTTTTGAAATAAATGTTCTGCGTGATATCGTAGATGAAAGCACGGAACTTCTTGCCGTCCGGTCTAGGTGGTAAGTGCAGCGGCTGAGCGATTTTCAGACGTTTCTTCAAGTCGCACCTATATCCCAACAAAAAAAAAACTCCTAATCTAGAGATCGCGATATTTACTGAATATGACATCTCACCACCGTCTTTGATCGACCGTGAGCAAAGCAGTGCCTTTGTTCTCGGAGTAATTCGCGATCACCACACCCACGAACAATGTCAAGCCGATCATGCAACCGAGGAAAATATAAACGTGTATATAGATAGCGTGAGCCTGAAAAAAGATACAATAAGATATTGAAGAATGTGACGGAGAAATAATATTCTTACCCAATTCCAAATTTTGTAATTTTTGTGATCATCTATATTGATCATCTATATAACAACATAATCTGTTATTCTGTCAAAAGAAATAATGACTCACGGGACCAAGAGCTTTAATAAGAACATCCCGTACGTCAAGCCATCCTTTGAAAGAAAGTACTTCAAACAAAGCCATCATAGCATCGCCAATATTATCAAAGTTGAATCTTTTAGGATTAGCCCTGAAAAATGTGTACAAAATAAGCGTGTACAAAATAGCATATTTTCTTATATTAGTTCCTTATAATTAATCTGAATTAAAGAAAATGTAAATGAGTAAAATTCTCAGAATTGCATGATTTATCCATACCAAACACGCGGTACTAATATGGACGGATAACTCTCGTTTTCCCCTGGTCGTAGTTTCATCTTCGTCACGAACACTCTTCTCATAAATACTCCAACGCATTCCTCGCGCTTCAAGATCGTGGGATCGTTACATCTCGCTAATCGACCGCCATATAATTGCACTCCGTAACTCGCGAACATGAACATCAGCAAGAACAATAATGTTGATACCTGAATGAAATAATATATTTATATATATTTGTCTGTTAATTTGTTTCATCATTTTCAGATTAGTTATTTCTAGAAGTAATATAGAATGATAATAATAGAATAATAAAGAACGATATTTACCAATAAAATTTCCTTGAATCCTCTGCACAGCTCGTAAACGACTTTCCTCATATGCGGAACAAGAGTGAAAATTCTTAGTGGTCTGACGCATCGTAATATCATCAGCAGTTGTGCTCCAGAATTCGGCGGCACGCTTTTCGGCATCCAACATAAGAATATGAGACTTACCTGCGACAACGTGCATACAATATTATATATTATATATATATATATATATATATATATACTAAGAACTATTTATGATTTATCACATATAATTATTGTACTTAAGATTAAAAGAAATATTTCCCAATAGAATTTAATATTTCCAATATACTAAACAATGTAAATGAAGACATCTAACACAGAGGCAACGTCTTTGATGTAGGCCTTGGGTGTAAAGAACAGACCATCTGCCAAGATTTTTAACGCTAGTTCAATGCTCATACAAATAACGAAGCAGTATTCGGTGATCTGCAACGCCGGTGTCTCCATTACGCGCTTTCGTGGTGTCTCAAACATCATCGAGATGCACGACAACGTCGTGATGAATATCATTACCCAATCGAGATAGGTTACTAAACCAAGGAAATTGCTGGAAGAGATACAGAATTTGTCAACTTGGCTTCTTTGCTTCATGACGATGGGACAATATATTTCAATATTATCTCGCGATGCTTACTGTAGACTCTTGTATTGCACCTTCCTTTCCTTGCCTGTTAAAGGATCTTTCAATCTCGCGTCGTATCTCGCGTAGACGAACAACTGGCAATATTTTCGGAATTTGCTTTCGCGAGGTACCGCAAATAACGGCGTATCGAAGAATGGATGGTTCTCTCGCAAATCATCTTCGCGTTGGTTTCTGGAATGAAAGAAGAGATATATAAGATATATAAGAGATATATAATTGTGAAAATCTTAAAAATCTCAGAAATAATTTCGGTACCTTCGCATCTCCGCCTGTTGTCTCTTAGCTTGTAGCAATTTGATATCTAAATCATGTGGCCTTCTGCTTGACGAACTGACTCTGTTTATTCCTCCTATATCACCGTTTTCCATAAGATGCTCGTACGTCTGTTTTAATTTGATCGATCCACTTCGGACGCTTCTTCTGATTGATCTATTTTTGTTATGCCAATAGAAAACATAGATAAATAAACGTAAAAATCTAAAAATAAAATATCTTCGTACTACATACTATACTTAAAGAATATCAGAATTTAATCGATGATAATTAACAGAGACAGTAATAACTTAGAAAATTTTATATGTAATATATTAATTAAAAAAAACTGTTATTAAATCTTTAAATTGTCCCATTTAAAAAATTTTCAAATTTATAAATCTAAATTCTCGTTACTCATTCTATTAACATTTCTATTATCTTGTTCTTACTTTTTCGGATCGATGCGAAGTTGCTTAGTGCCACTCACGGTGCCCTGCGGTTTTAGAAGTCCTTTTCCTGGTACTGGAATCATGGCGGAGTCTCCCAAGAGAAGCCTCTGATTATTGGAATCACTAGAACGACTTAAATCTTTAAGTTGAAAATTTCAAGAAATATAATAACAAATGATATTTTACTTACTTTATGATATAAATAACAGAAGCTTTCTTCAAATTAGTAACGACACTTCTCACCTTCGGCGGATTATTTAAAATTTTTACCGGGCGTTGTTTTCTATATACAATTTTTGAATCAAAGGTTTCGTTAATTCTCTTTACACCTTCATTTTCCTCATCCTCTACTTCAAGCACGAATTGTCGCATAAAACTCTCGCGCACCTTAAAAAAGATAATTCGAATATTAATTCAATTCATTGAATAATTAAGCGAAATAGATTGTTTTATAATCTTGAGGCTGTAAGATGTTAAAATTCTTCAACAAAATTAAAACTATTCTAAATTTAATATCTAAGAAATAAACCAAGGAGTAAATACCAAGGAGTTAATAATAATTATTCATGAATATTTACCTTCGGTAAATTGAAATCTGATGGCACTTTGTGAAGACACGTCATCTGCGGACTGTCTGGGAATTTTTCAAAGATTCTCAATCTGAATGGCAAGCTTTCCTTTATCTCGGCACTTTGTTCACGAAATTTCAATTGCTTCAGTTTCTTAATGTCCTCATCCAATTCGAGATTGTCAAGAATTACCGCGACGAAAAGACTTAGCACGATCTGAAGATATAATTCAGCATTAGTTCATATCATAGCTTGCATAAAGGAGATATTGATGATTACCAATGTGACAAAGAGATGGTACAAAATGAAGTATACTGCGATAAACGGTGCTATGCCTTCATGTGTTCGTAACATAGTTTCATCCATCACATCGACCCAGGCTTCTTGTGTGAAAATTTGGAACATAGACATAAATGCCTGAAAATTTACATTTTGATGAGTAAGTCAATAGTCGTGTAATGTGGTTTGTTAAAGTATAATCACTTCAGGAAAAGTTTCGAATTTGGTGAAGTCGCAAAGGAAGCAGAAGAGCTGCATAGAAATACTTGAGGATATCACCAGCAGGCACATGGTAAAAATGATGAGACTACCGAGCTTCTTGCCAGGGCCGAAAATTTTGTAGACAAAGTCCTCCAGCATTGGTGACGCTTTAATAAGCCGAACTATTCTGAGAACCTTCCCATATAAAAATACCATAATAAATTAAAGGTCTTTTATATTGTTTGAATTTTTAGAAGTATAAAAGACACAACTAAGAATATAAAATATATAAACAATAAGGAAAAAGCATAGACATTAGACTGTAGGAAAAATGTAAAAGTGAAGCGACATGAAAGACGAGGAATCAAATAAAGATAGAAACCTGAAAGAAAGTGAATCCAGAGAGATACAAAAACGGAATAATGTGTAAAGTCGTGCCAATGGCAAGCAGCAGTTCGAATTTGTGAATCGAATGCTTAAAATAACTCCGGAAACCCAGGCACCATATCTTGAAGAGGGTCTCTAAATCCAGCAATATCGTGAAGATGATCTCGGCCCAGTAATAATTGTCATAGTATGTTTGCCTCGGTTTATCATCATGCTTGAAACTCATCGTCGCAGTGGTGATGCCATTCGCTAGAATTGCGCACATTATAACTGAACGAAAATGCGGCGACTTAAGAATAGTATGACAAAGTGGAGAAGCTAGGCCCCCATGTTTATTCTCGTCTAATGTCACTAATTTCCAGCCATTATCATCTCCAGTCAATATCTGCATTAAATAAAGTAAATATATCAATTATATTATCAATAAAATCATACAATTATATTCGCTTAAAATTAATTTTAAATAATAATATTCCTGTATATTTTTAATGAGAATATTTTAATAAAGTAAAGTAAAGGCTGTTTCTTCAAAGATATCTTTGGTAAAACTGACCTGCGATGCCGAACTGTTGCTAATGTGACCTCTAACGCCCCACATTTGTTGGAACTGTACTCGGATTTCGTTAAAAGTTTCCGTAATGACAGCAATGAAAACGTTCTTCACTAACCAGGCCAAGAAGAATATCATTGTGCTGAAGTAAAGAACTGCGCGCCATGCTGGTAGACTATCGATCGCACGATACATGATAAAGACCCATCCTTCCTGAGAAGCCGCTTGATATACGGTGAAGATACTGGTAGCTAAATTCAAATTTGGAATTAAATTTTCAGACAATAAGATATTTTTAAATACTTACAAATAATATTCGAATATTACTTTAGTTTTTAATTGATAAATAATGTTAAAATTGTTCAATCTTCATATTAAAAAAAGACTTACATGCGATATAAAAGATATAAAAATCGACAAAATTTTGATAAAATTGCACTGGATAAATTATAATATAATTTGTAATCTTATTACTATCTTTGAAGCTATTATAATTATTATCACATAAGAATATAGAATATGAAAATATGAAATATAAGAAAATATGTATAAGAAAGATAAAATCATAAAGTTGTAACAAATGTTCCAATAAATTAGTTAGTTTTACATATTCTTAGAAAAATAATATGAAAGCTAATAAATACAGAAGAACGACAAGGGCATAATAACATTAACTACTACCAAACTCGTCAAATCCATTGAAGCCTATAATATACTTGGTCAACTCCAGTTTCATGCAGACCATTCCTTCGGGGCATTGATATCCAGATTCTGGATCGGTGGAGCAGAATGTGTCAGGAATAGCCAGGCTGTTGATCGTAATGTAATTAGGCTCAGTTGTGTTCAGCACGCAATGATTTTTTAGTTCGCCGAAGAATTGCACACCCAAAAGACCATAAAGGGACATGAAGAACAGGAAGAAAAGCGTTACGTTGTAGATCTGCTGACTCGAGCGTCTAAATATAAATCATATATTGTTAATAAACTTAAATAAATAAATTAAATTAAATTAAATTAATAATTGTAGTGTATAATAGTATCTTGTGATATCTTATTCTTATTTAAATGTAAATCTTTCATATCAATTTTATATCAATATCCTTACTTGAAAATCTGATTGATTCTGGCTCTGGGCATTGAAAATTTAAGAAAGACTCGAAGGAAGCGTATCATGATCAGCGGCCGTGGTGACCGCGCTATCGAGGCGTAACTAAATTTTATGAAACCCAGCATCTCAAACATTTGCAGAATTACAGATAACCAGAGAAAGATTACCATAAACCCGTCAAATTGGCACCAGTGGTCTTTCAGGTAAGACTTATCCCTCTGCAATGCCATTTATAATTTCATTCTAGTCTAATAGTCAAATGTGTTACAAGTGCATACAAATTTTATTCGCCATTTCATAATGTTGTTGGTATCATAATAATAAAATAAAAACTTTTAATTATTTCTCAAAGCAATCAAGTATCTCAATTGTATCTCTTTGATAAAGAGGGACTTTACCTTTAGTATTCCCCGTATATGCATCTTAGCGATCATCTCGGCAGTGAACAGAAACGTGACTATCAAATCGCAAATAAAGGTAACATATTGAAGGGACGGTACTTTCTCAAAAGTTTTTGGAGTATTTAAGCAAACGGAAGCCAACGAGACTAGGGCGCAAAGTCGCATCAACCGTCTTACCCATAACTGAAATCATATAAGGAGTTTTCAGGAAAGATCTGATTGTGAGAAAAGGAAAACATTTTCGATTTTTACAATTTTCTCCCCTGGGTCAATTTATACTTCCACTCCTCACCTTGTTGACCCATTCTATGTCAGCGCTCTCATTGAGGGACTCTTCTGGACCATAATCGGCCAGGACGGGTTCCCCCTTGAGGCTCTGCTTCCGCCCCAGCATCATAATAGGGATTATGTTCGCAATGGTGAGGCCTGGAAGTAACAGAAAAATGATTGAAATTGGACATGTCATTAATAAAAATGATTATTAGAAATTAAATTATTATTTGACAAGATAAGTATGCATCACGTTTGCTCTCAATGTTCATATATCTTTCTATACATTCTATCCACTATTTAAAAATATATGTATTAGATTAGTAATACACTTTATCAACAATATATAACATTTCAAACTTTATGTAAATAATTTATTAATATATATTTTAATTTCCAGTAACATATACTTTTAAAAATAGCTCAATAAAGCTTAAAAGATAGCTAGTTTACGAAAATCGGTGTTGTTCGTAAAAGGGATAACTCTAAGGAATATTTTATTGTCAAAGAATTTACCTTTCTTTTAGCTGTTCACGAAACGATGGACACTGCCTTTACGGCAATTTCTATAGACTACATCTCGATATAAAGCAACGATAAAGCTCAACATGTAATAAACATCTCAGAGGTAATAACAAGCTGGCAATGTCGCGGTGAACATGTTTCGGCCGTGTCGCCAGCACGGCCGAAAGTCTGAGCAAATGGGCATGAGCAGTGTGCGTTCTCCACGGTCTCCACCTTCTGTGAGAAAATCAATATTTCACTATTTTAAAGGGCGCGAATTTCCAGAAATCGTGATTTTTTTATAATTACTTATTCCTACTTAAAAATATTCGTCTTTAATTAAAATATTAAATCAATCCTTTTATCGCTAAATTAATAGATGTTACCAATAACAGTTTGACAACGAAAACGTTGATTTTTTTGAAACACAATTTTCATATATAATTTTCAGCAAATTCAAAGTTCTAGCTAAACATATAACTAATATAATATAAAGTTATGTATTATAACATAACTTTATACAACTAGTATAACATAATAAAAATTAAATTATTATAATAAATTATTTGAAAGGATTAAGTAAAAAGAGGGAGAAAACGGGAAGATTTTTTTCTCTCTTTTATTTATATACAGAATACGAGCTTATAGATAATATTATTTAATCTCTTTAATTAATAATTTAATAAAGTAGTTTATTAATAGAAAAATACAGTCATTTGTTATGTTTATTTCTTTACTTATCCTTATTTTGTATTTTTGAAATATATAAATATATCTTTTTTTTCTTGCTCTTTCATTTACTCACATGACGCTGAAAGTTAATGTAATTAGTTTCATCATACAAACTAATAAAATGTGATTAAATGCATTGCAATTATGATTCAGATCTCTGCGAGGATTATTTTATGCATTTTCATCTGCAGCAGCCATCAGTTTCGAAAATTCGGAATCTGAATAAGAGAGAAGTGTGGCAGGTGCATCAAATTCAACAATCTTGCCCTCGCTCATGACGAGAATGCGATTACACGCAACAACAGTTTGTAATCTATGAGCGATCGTAAGTACAGTGCAATCCGCGAACTCGTTCTGCAGCGTGTTCTGCACTGTCGCTTCAGTTTCCGGATCGACGGCGGCCGTGGCTTCATCCAGAATCAGTATCTATAATACATATGCGTATAACATGTTAATATTAATTTTAATATTCTAAAAAGAAATAAGAAGTATGCTCCGGAAATCAATTTTAAATGTATGTAATATTGCAAAAATTGCTCAATAAAAGTGCATTACCTTTGTACTGTGTAATAAAGCTCTTGCCAGACAAAGAAGCTGTCTCTCGCCAATACTCAAATTATTTCCGCCAAATCCAACGGACGCATCGAGATTTCCCGACATTAGAGACACCTTTTCTTTCATCTGAGTCTTTTCAAGAGCATTCCAAATATCATGATCGGCGTGATGTTGGAAAGGATCCAAATTAGATCTAAAAAACGAATCAAATAAAGAGAATAGCTAGCAAAAATTGCTAATTAAATTTATTATTATATACCTTACAGTGCCGCTGAATAAAACTGGATCTTGAGGAATAATTGACAATTTATTTCTTAGTATATCTAATTCTAATTTCGAAATATCTATACCGTCGATTTTAATGATCCCCTCACAAATTTCGACTAATCGGAATAAAGCTACGACCAAGGAGCTTTTACCTGATCCTGTGCGACCTACGATGCCTGAAATAATTCACAATTAATTTCTCGCATAAGAAAATATGACAAACGAGAAAGAAAATATTTAGCCATAACCAATTTTTTCTCCGGGCTTTATGGTAAACGAGACATCGAGCAGTATAAGCGGCAACTCCTCTCTGTATCTCATCTGAACAGCTTTGAACTCTATTTTACCACGAGAAGGCCAATCATCGGCTGGTTTAAGAGCGACTGTTCTGCTTGCACCTTCTTTCTGCAAAGTCTAAATAAGATATAAGATTAAAACAAAAAGAAATTACAGAATCAGAATTTATTATCAATTAAACAGAAATAGATTACCTTGAGGTAGTAACTAATTCTCTCTACGCTTATAAAGCGCACCTCCGTCTCAGACATTAGTCTGACTGTATACTGGAAAACACCAGTCATCTGTGTGGCATATGCCATAGCCAGACCGGCAAAGGCCGGCGATATTTCATTTTTAAATGAAATCACGAATAACGCGATTATACAGGATGAAGCAATTACCAAACTATCCAGTCTAATCGCAGACCATCTCATCGCGGCTTGACATAGATACTGACATAAATTATTCGTGTTGAATAATTCTTCAAATCTATCGACAAGAAACAATTCAATCGCCATATTCTTTTTCTATTACTTCATTATTATA
>Ga0157363_1000427_pt1 | contig 31927 bp, 21 predicted proteins | sample AttsexASBM1_FD_111477 | JGI IMG/M metagenome (GOLD analysis project Ga0157363, IMG submission 111477) | Fungus gardens microbial communities from leaf cutter ant in Ribeirão Preto, State of São Paulo, Brazil - Atta sexdens ASBM1 | ecosystem: Host-associated > Fungi > Mycelium > Unclassified ... | reverse complement strand
TTTGCTATATGCGATGATGTTTTTTCAAAAAAAACATTTTCACTTAGCTTTCGCAGACATCTTAATCTTTATTCATAGAATGCTTTACGTGAGAAAAAATAATTGTTGAATACTATTTTTTAATACTTTTTTAATTGTACATTTATCGTCACAATAAATTAGAAAAATAAAATCTATAATCATAATTTTTTTCACTTATTTATAGTACTTAGTAAAAAAATAAAGGAATATTAAATATTATTTTGTTATTACACATATATTATACGCCATATAAAATCTTTTTTTATTATTTCTTATTAAGATCTATAAGAAAGAGAATTCATATTTTTAGATTATTTTCTTATATAATATTAATGATACAAATGAATCTAAATAATAGTTTTGTAAAAACAAATTTAATCACTCTTAACAGAGAAAAACCTAAAATTTTTTATACTTTGACTTTTCGTCGCGCATTAGTTTTAAAATTAACACATTAAAAATACGCACGTAGAAGAAATGCGTAATGCGAGTTTGGTAATGAAATAAATGAAAAAAAGAAATAAATAAGAGATAAGAAATTAATAAGAGAAAAATATAAATAAGAGAAGCGATTGCGTCTATGTGTCGTTCTAGTCTTGTTCTTCAGATGTAACTTGGAAAAAGATCTCTTGGGGCGGCGCGCGCGCGATTAATGCGCTTTATCGCGATTTCTTCAAGATCGTCCTGGTTGTTGTCGTCAAAGGGAGCCGCTCATGAGTCTGTGCAATTAATACGGATACTCTTTGCTTCGCGAATGTTTCCTTGGATTTCGACGTTTTATACGCGAACGTGTATCATTGCCATTTTGCTTACCAGTCATCAACTTATTAGCAGTGTGCTATGCATGGAAGCTTATAAAAAAGTAATTAATCTTCTTTGCTCGTGAGAACAAAAATAACTTGATAATCTCCTGCTGTTTATGATAACCGATATTTGAATGTCAAAGTGATTGCGTTAATATAAATATTTGTAACAAATCTCTTTTTTAGTATAGAAGAGAGATAAATTAAATTATATATATGATAACGTAAGAAAGAAATTGAGTAATGAAATTAAACAGGTAATTGAATATATTATTATAGTAATACGAAATGAAGTTATATATATATCGCGGAAATTAATTATTATAGGGATGCATCATGCAGCTATCATCAAGCTTGATTCTAATGAGCAATTTCTGTGGGCGATCACATATGAGTTACGCGAATCATGGAATATTATCTATCGCTTCGCTCACTTTTCATTATCTCATACAAAATTAATATAATTTTTTATGTCTTGAACTTTATTTATACACATTTTTCATATTTCTTTCAGTTTGAATCTTTTATATTGATTTTATATCACTTTTTTGTCTCCGCATTTTTTCCGCGTGACTCTATTGATTGTTACAAAACACCAAATATATAAAAAACCATTTATGATAAAATTATCGTTTCACGATATCATTTACATTCTTTATTATTAATGTTTTGTAAAAAAGAAATAACATATGTACGATATCAAAATGTTGCGAAATTAAATGATCAGAAATTTTATCTAATTAGAATATGATTGGTAATTATAAATATTATATTTTCTGTAGGTACAAGAAAAAAATAATATATTAAATATATTTAAATATATATTAAGTTAAATTATTAATTTTTAAAAGTTATTGACATAATCAGATATATGAAATATGAACATTATAAAGGTAGCTGTTTGAATATTTTTTCATTAATATAATTTTATCGATAGTCAATATCTACAAAATAGTTTTTATTTTAATGTACTTTGACACTCCTTTGTTTTTTGTCATCACTTATTTAATAGCATGTCTTTATATGATATTTAAATCTGCAATTAGATGACGTGCAGTAATATTGATGGTAGTAATAGTACAAGTATGTTGTCAGACAGAAGTATATAATTAGGAATGATGTGGTAAGACAATTAGCCTTGATTGTTAACTCCGCAGTTTAGATTAAATAAGTTTTTTTCTGTCTAAAAATAGGATTGGCACAGATCTTTCTGAGATTCTGATGCGTATTTATTTATAACAGTCTTTAATAAGAAAAGAGCTTGCGAATATTTCAATGATTCAAATGAGGCAATCACTAAAGATATTTCTAAGAAATAAAAATATTATTTGGACTATAATAACTATAATAATTTGATAAGACATAATAAAGATATGATAGAAGATATTGTTTGAAGGAACTCTCTTTATTGTACGCGTATTATTAAATTGTGTACAATTGTGTCCGCCAGGACACGCCTTTCGTCTAATAATACTGTGCTGGAGGTTTTACAGTTCACGTAAAAGTTATAAAATTAAATATTAAATAAAGCATCGTTATAAATAAATTATGAGTTTACTTAACCTATGGATCATTTTATATTACTCATGCCATTACGGAATAGTTTGCGCAAGATCTGTCCTAATTCGATTGGACTTCTACAATTGATTCACATTTCTCCACTACTCAATCCAATCATTTTGCAAATGATTGGTAAGTCGAAGTATAATTTCCGTAATCGACGTTTAGTAAAGTACGATTTATGTCAGTCAATTTTGTGTGATTTTCCATCACATCAAGACTCGTTTACGAAATTCGAGATTGGACTCTTTAATAATAATATACAAATTCGCATCAAAACTTTACTTTCTCACTGAGAAATAAGAATTAAGACAATTTCTCGAAACGCAATCAATGCGCGCTACTCTATCATAGAGATTGCATGATTTTGAAAGAGCACGAATAACGTGTCGACGAGTAAAAAATTGTGTTAGTTAATTGTATAATTATCATAATTATAATCATATTTAAGGATGATCCTCGTGGAAAGGGATTTAATTTTATTAACAAATATTATCTTTCTACTACGTTCGCACAGTTTCGAAATTAGTAGATAAATCTATTCCAATATCATGATAGTTCGAGAGAAGTGCCTGATAATTCTGATTCCAAGAAGAATCATATTATTGATTCTACTTATGCGTCTCTTGATTGATTCTTGCGAACGAATAAGCTCGTTACATCTTCGGCGAATCTTCGGAGTTAATTTCTTCTTTCATTGAATCGACGATATAGTCTCGTCAGCGAAGGAAGAAAAAACATTCGCGTCAATTTCCATCAGTCTTAGACTTCCGTCTTTTGTTTTTCGTTTTCTTATGCCATCTTATTTGCAAACCGTAATCCACTCTTCCACCGTGCAATTCTGACATTGTACAAAGCAGCACCAGTGAAATTTGCATCTGCATCGCTCCGTTCGTCGTTGTCGTACCACATTGTAGCCTCTACCGCAACATAGATCAGAGCATCCATCTCCGCCGGTGCTGGTCTTGTTACATCTGCGACCAGCGGTGCCAGGAATGTCGAGCGTTAGATCCTGCTCGCAGAAGTTCGGTGATCTCTGGTAGTAGTAGAGCTGATTGGGGAGATCCCGAAGTTTTCTCTTGCGGCCGCCTCCGCGACGTTTCTTCTGTTTCTGTTTTTGCCTCCGTCGCGACCCTCGAATCTTGTTTGACGGTATCACACTGCCCAGATTGCTCTGCGTTACCAATACAGCGTTTCTGAAACGATTCTTCAGGACTTTGCCGACTACTCGGAATTCCGGAACGATTTTCCAGCAAGTTTTCAGTTCACATGACCCGGACATGCCGTGGCACTTGCAGCGTATCTGCATGTTGTTTGCTAATGCCTGCAATTGTGTTAAATTGTGTTTAATTAGTCATTACATAAAATGAGATCAGAATTAAAAATTTGATAATTAGTAGTTATTTATTTCTTATCCAATGTGAATAAAGAGTATTAATTACATAGGATGTTAATTATATAAAATACTTTCATATAGAATCTATATATGAAAAATCTATATATGAAAAAATGTGAATTAGTAAAAAAATTTGAATTACTAAAAATTTTTTTATTAATTCATTTTTTCAAAAAAAGATCATTTATTATACATTTATCATTATTAGGTTTACAAAAATAATTATTTTAATATCTCATTTTAATGTCTCATATATTTCCAATGGACTTTTCTAAAAATTTCTGTATTTTCTATCTCAATGAATTATTATTAAAAAATTCTACATCTTTGTTGCATAAAATCCAAATCAATTTCAAATTAGTTTAAGAATCTATGAAAAAAAACCGCGGCCAATCACACTAAACTTGGAGAACATTTTGTATATTGACTGTTCTGAATGATGAATCTGCGCTAAAAAGTTGCTTTCACGTCGGTTGACTTTGTACAAAACGGTCAATCGACTTTTTCATTTGCGTCTGACACGGTCGGGATCTCTTTTTCGTGCAGGGCCTTCGATACAGCGGGCAAGGCAGGCGGAATCGAATCCTTCTCTCAAATTGCGATATCCGCGATGCCGTTGTTGTGACGTTGGCTGAAAAACGCCGGTTCTAACACGCTGTACAAACAGATACGAGTCGTTCGGATGTGTGGGGTGTGCAGAGTGGTCAAGAGGGTAAGAGGAGAGGAGGAGAGGGAAGAGAGGAGGGCCCAGTTTCTTTTAAACAAAGAGGTGTCGCGTACAAAACAGTTAATGAGTCTACGGCTGGGTGGTCCAGCCTGAGGCTTCGTCTTAATAACGTCGAGGCGAGAGAGCGAGCGTGGAGAGGTCCATGAAGGAGGGAAGAGTCGGTCTTTCTCTCTTCCTTTTCCTCTTTCTTTCTTTTTCTCTCTCTTTCAGTTTGCTTCTCTTCGTTCTTCTTTCTTTCTGGCTCCTTTTTCGTTCTTTTATCGCAATGATGGGAGAGAAGGAAGGAGACCGTACATCGCTAAAAAGTAAAAGCCGGAGGAAAGACAGAACAATGAAGAAAGGACGAAGAGAAGCGAATCGCGCGCAAGATAATTTGAAGCTCTCTCACGGACCTACGCATGACGGCGTGCGCGCTACATTATTCGCGAACGGACGCGGCACGCGATTGCGAATTCGCTTCCTCTCAGGATTCCCCGCCGACCATTTAACGGTACATTTCTTGCGCGCGCCTGCTTTAAGATGGCGCATCATTTATCGTGGGATATCATGTGTATATACGAAGACTGTTATAAAAAGATGATAATCTCGTTGTAATAACTTATGTTAAAATGTAGCTCAGCTTTCTCCGTCAATATGATCGTTCAATGTTTACAAGCATGTAGCTTATCTACAAAACGAGTAATATACTAGACAGAATATCGCTGAAAACAATTTTATGAGAGCGAAAGACATGAATAGAAAGTTAAACCAAGAGAGAAACTGAATAAGAAACTGAATAGTTATAATTAACAATATTTTTTAATTACGTAATCTGAATAATAGAAGATGCATATAACTTAAAGACTATATAAGAAAACATTAATTTATTACATAATATTCTTCAAATCTCGAAATATATATTTTTAGTTGTATTTTTTTCTCTAATACATTTTAACACGTTGCAATATCGAAATGTAAGATTAAAAAAATTTACATTTAGATTAATAATCTTATATTAAGATTATTAAAAGAAAATACGAGACATGACATACTTCTTTTTTTTTTCAAGTTTGTCATTAATGTAAATATACTCATATCCGAAGTATAACGATGTCGAAATTGGAAAAGTAATGCTTACCAAACGACCAGCTTGATTATTGTGTAGATTCACAGTAGACTGTATGTCGCCGGCTTTCTCCCGCGTGTCTAGAAACTGCCTCGAGAATTCCATGCCGTATTCGAGGTTGTGAGAGCAACCACCCCACTTAAATGTGATGTCTCTGGTAGTCGTCGGCGGATTATCCATATAGTGCAAAGGATCGCAGCTGCAAGAAAGCAGGCGGCCCATACTGCAGGCACGAGCCACGTTATGAGCCACACCAGCTGCCGAAATCGCATAGGCGAATGCCGTCTCTCTATAGCCTGTAACAGAATATGATCGATATAGTTAACCACTATATTTTGTTCCATTCTTCTTTTGCTAAAACTGTCAAAAAATAAATCATCCCTTCCATGATTTATCTTTTAAATTAATGTATGAGTAAATTAATGTATCGCATTAGTTCTTTACATCTTTTGATATATTTCCTAAACAAAAATTTCGAGGTTTAAATAGTTTTCTCACTAAACGATTGCAGATTTAGGAATGTCTTATTATTAAATTTTAGAATCGTAAATGGGTAATAGGTCGATTTAATTTATCATGTTATGTTGATCTTTTGATGTAATAGAGCCAATGCTATAATATAATAAAATTGGGATCATTAGGTATTTGTAAATAATTGTTCAAGATAAGATGCATTGAAGTATCGGGGAGACACTCGTATCTCAGTTGTCTCCGTTAGCAAATTGCTGATCGTCGTCAATGACACCGTCGAACACGACATGGATAATATACGCAAGGCTGCGTGATATCGTTCTCTCTCCTCTTGTGGGTAAAGGCAGAGATCATGAAACAGCGGGACACCGGGGAAGCCGAGCTTCCGTAGAAGGAACTTCGGTAGCGAGTTCGGGACAGAACGAAACGATGGGCCGACAGACAGACAGCCATCAGGCGCAGTTCAGAGGTAGATTATTCAGCCGTCCGTCAAAACAAAGTGCGGCCATCAGCAGCGGCGGCCGGCGGGCATCCACTGTCCGCATGTATAAACGATCTCGCGACGGGGTGTCTGAGGGGGGCAATGCGATGCCAAACTCCGTCCTCGCGAGAAGTCTGTGAACAAATCGCGATTTCTCGCCTGATTCTACGCGGAAATTGTAAACTGCCGCGAGATACCGTCTAACTTTAGCAACAACAACATAATAGCTTGAAGATAAGCACTGACTTTTTTAATTTTTATTGTTTGGTTAGAATTTTCAATACTTGACACATATTTTTTTTCATTGCAATGTATATTTTTAGTTTTATCACTTTTTTGGATCTTTTAATTAAATATTTTAAAATATTTTATAAATGGATGTAAATTTATATTCTCGGAGTATTTGAAGAGGACGAAGACATGAACGAATATAAAATGGAAGTGTTTCGAAAAAAGTTAGTTATTGGTTCACTGTAATAAGTAATGCGATGTCGGATGTGGTTTTTCTGTGAGCTCTCTTCAAGGTCTCCCAGAATCTCTGAGACATCTTTCAGACTCGATTGACAGACGGCCATTCGCGAAACTGCTTTGGTGGCTGCTCAACTTACAAACGATACGACGCACTACTATCTTTGAATTACAAGAATACAGGATAGAATATTTTTTTCTCATGATTATATTATTTTTTTTCATCGCATTGATATATTCGGAACTTGTTTGGACAATTTTAAAATATTCATATTAATATTAAAAGTTATAAAAGAAGTTAGAAATTAATATTAAAGAACTAAAAATTTAAAGACATTTAATTTTTATCAGCATTTTTATATTTTAATTCGCGAATGGATAAATAATTGTAGAAATTAAGTGAAAGAAGGTATATGAAGCATTTATAAAGAAATTACATGAAATATTCATTCTAATTGTGTAAACTTTGAATGCATAATAGAATATCATATAATAGAAGTTAAAGCATTTAGTATTTAAACTAATAAAATTCTAGTTCTCTCTATTAAAATTCTAATTCTTCTCTAGAGTTAAACTCTAGTTCTTTTTTTGATTCCTTGTATTGAGATACGATATAAGCTACGAATATGAATGATAATGAAAGATTTCTTTAGTCATTGTCAACTGTTCCTAGATTATTCGACGAAATGAATCCAATTGGATCGTTACTCAATGTAGGCAATCAGACAGCTGGCAGTTGATTACGTCGTTCTTCGTCAACAATGTTAAAAAGACTTCTTCGTGAAATCCGAAGATCGTCTAAACGACCGACTAAAGCATTTCTTCGAGATTCCCCAGACTGATAGGAATGTCGGGGTTGAGAACCAGGGTGGATCTACTAGTTTTCGACGGATACCATCGAACTCGATATTGTGGCTTGATGCCCAGAATGCTAGTTTTGGTGCCGAGAATAGCACGTCTCTCAATGGAATGAGATGGAATGAGAGAGGGCCTTTTATGTTTTACAGTGGAAGAGGTGGTTTGAAGCTTCTGCTATATACGGGTATTGGCAGCAACTGTTTTATAATGCAGATAGCTACCGTGCCGCGAGATCGTTGTTTCTCGACAGCGAGAGGGACGGAGGGAGCGTGTAATAAATCCTCCGCGGGTAGTTGTACGTCTCTCCTCTTACCGGACAGTGGAGAACCCAAAGTGGAAGATAGGGAAGAATCCCGAGGAACGCGCAGCGATTTCTGCTCCCTTCGTTTCTCGTCGCAGCAGTCTTGGTGCAGCGACGTAGTGACGAATGTACACAGGCCTTGCGCTACTTCCACGTGTCAGATCCAAATCGTTATTTAGATAACTCAATAGATAGTGTTCGAGGGAGGTCTTGCGAAGACATGCGTATCTTTTGAAATGCAATTAATCCGAAGACAGAGATATCAAATAAATTCTACAGATATCAAGTTTGTTCAATTATTTTTTCTTTTAGCTTTTCGTCGTATCTTCTCTATTTTTTTAACTATTATCAATATAATACCATCTAGATGTTCTAAAGATAAGTGAAGTACTTACAATATATTTTAGAATTACTTATATAAGATATAATAAACAATACGCTAGATAGATAATTATATTGTAATAGGTATTGTAATATAAGAATGCTAGTATCCTTTGTGCTTTTAAAGTATGAATAAATCCAAATGTAAGAGTTGTTTGTTCAATTAACGACATTATTTTCTTTGATTCAAGACAAGAGTACTATTTATCTATTACTTCTATGGATTACTTGATGGCTTTTTAATTAATACAGAAAAAGGAAAATTGATTAGTTGACTTATGGGCAATGTCTGATCTTTGATTTAATAACTTATTTATCATGTACGAGCTCAATTTATGGAATCTCTCGACGTTAGAATTCAAAAAGAGTGACCTGAGTTGTGATCTTAAAAATAGAAAAGAGAGTCTTCACTTTGATGTTTCCATATTTATATCTATAAATCCAGTTTTCGTGAAGCATCGTGTCAGTATGGGGAACGCGACAGCCGGTCCGATCTTCTTGTGTGGGCCCTACGCTGCAGAGCGGTCGAAGATCGGTTCCGTGTACTTTTCATAATACATTAAGTCGTTTTGCTGAAGTCCGACGAAATCGTGACGATAGGTGAGAGAAGCTAGGATCGGAGGGTGGGGGGAGGCAGGGTAAGAGCAACGAGAGGGCAAGAGAACCGTGTCCGAGTGACTTGAGCTATGAACGGCTCTTCTCGAGACCCGAGGCCCAAATTTGACACGGTGAATTTCTCAAACGATCGCAGACCATCTCTCCACCTGGCCACCGATATCTTAAAAAGGGACAGTGGTTGTTAGTCGCGCTTGCTGAAGTATAAGTTCTCGGAAGCTATTGCCCTCTGACTCGAGAACCAAAATCTAATAATGGTCGATCGATTGTTGCCAATGTTACGGATAATCAGCGAATCGCAAATCTTTTACACTTTGGTGTAAAAGTGCGACGAATACGAGAAAGTTTTTGTGCGTGAACATTCGCGAGTGATGCAGCTTTGTACAATGAAGAACATTGTGTCTTTTATGTAAAGATCAAATGTTTAATTAGTAACTTTATCTAACATAATTTACTTGTTTTCCATTTTTTAAACATTTTACGACAAAAAGAATTAACATAATGGAAACTAAGATGGTTTACCGAGCTATTTCGCGATACGCGAGAAAAAGGATTGTACTTGTAAAAGAATAAGCTTCGTCTTGTTAGAATTCTACGATCGGTCGGACGGGCAGCTTTACATAACTCTCGAAAAAGTCGTGGAATCGACACCTTCTCCTGTCTCGCGAGCAAGAAAAGGCGTACCGATCCACGGAGGCAGATAACGAGGGGCCGGTTGGGAGAAACGGGCCCCCGGGTCTGCGGACGAGCTTAAGTTTTCAGGTCAGGTGCGCCCGATGTCGCGCTCTCGCGCATTCGTCCGACACGATATATGTTTCCTCTTGCGGCGCACGTACACGCCACGACGAATTTATATGTCACACCGGAATAGGCCGTGGGGGCAGGGTCTTCTTATGGAATTGGGACAGGTTTTCGAGGTCTGCCGCGGGTAGGTTACGCCGTGCGCTTTGATTTAAGGAAACGTGTCGTCTCGCCTTGCATCGCCTACACCGTCCCGTCAACGACGTCGTAAAAGATTCCACTTTGTACCCTTCAACGAACTTGTACGCGATAATTATATACGATGAGAAATCGCCTAGAACTTTTGTAGATTTGCCAAATACCATCATGGAATTTTTCGATTGTAATATTCAATTATTTAACGTGTTTTGTGCAATTTGTACACAGAAAAAAGGAGTCTGGTAATAACTATCAAATAATTTCAATTAAATGTTCCATTAGTAAAATAAAAAATAATTTTATTTATCTAAATATTTAATAAATGTTATTAAATACAATCGTTAATTTGATAATAATTACTAAATATGTAGAAAAGTAAAGTTATTTTTGGTTATATTAACCGAACTTGATTAAAATTATTTCATTCAACATTTGATAGCTATTAACAGATTCTTCTTTTATATTGTATGTCTCGAATATACGCGTGTAAAGTTTTTATTTTTCATAGCTATATTATGTTACTAGATGATCACCATATCTATATTTTATATTTTAAATTTTATTTTTTAATTATATTTTATATTTTATATTTTATATTTTATATTTTAAAAATAACAAAATATTTTATTATAACAAGTGTAGTCGATATTTTTTTGTAATAATTTCTTTATAGGCAAAACGAATTTACATTTGTTCTGTATTATTTGTTATGAATAGATTAATTTCGTTTATAGTATTCTTCTAAAAATTACTTAGAATATTTATCTTTGAAATTATATAATGTTCGCATTATAAAAATTTTTGATTGCATACTATTTTTTATAATTCTAATAGTTTATTTTAGTTTCTTAACGGAATCTTATATTTCGTTTATTTGTATTTATAGTGCGAACCGAGACAAATTTAATAATCCAGGAAACATTAATACACCATTAGTGAGAAGATAGATTATTAATCACGAGTTCAGATCTGATCAGATAATTTCGCTCGTTAAATATTCTTAGTGGAGCGTCGAGTGGCTTGACATTCAGTGCGATTGACTCGCGGATCTGAATTTTAATCTTATACGTGATTTTTCGCGTTTAAAGAGCCAAAAATGGCTTCATTTAGTGATTATTAAGAGAAGTCACCAGCGCCGTAAAGTCAACTAGGGGATAATATGAATACGAAAAGTATTAATAATTAAATGATGAATAAATTGGGCAATCCAATATATTTCAAATTAATAACATTATTGATTTGTTGAAATTGCTGAAATATATTATTGAACTATGACGATTTTAGTTACTTAAGCGCACCACTTACACAGCGCCGATTTCTAATTGTCCAATTTACTCATTTAATTATTATTATTATAAGAAATCTTACTTTTGTAATTATATACGAAAAGTATTTTTAGTATATACCTCGTTTAAGAAGGACACTGCTCTGTTGAGTTCTGCTGCTAGGTGTGAGTGATGAACAGTTCCACCTGTGCCACATGAACTGATTTTGACATTCGGATATGGCTATTTGTAGCCCTTTGATCGCGGCTACGGTGACATCGGGATTTCTATGGCAAAGCTCGCGTTGATCCTTCGTCAGTCCTGGAATGCCGTTACAAACGACAGCGCTGCCACTCACCCAATCATCCACTGAGTTGCTCATTAGACAAGATGCGCTGAAAAAGATAGCAAAGTGATAATTGGCGCGTGGATAATTGTTGATTTCTTCGATTACGGTTATCATTAAAGTATTAGGCTATGATAATTAAATATGCAAAATTAGACAACATTTTTTTTTTTAATCAAGATTAGATGAGCTGAAAAATATATGACGAAATAAACACATCTTCTTCTACTTTTACGATTAATACAGAAATAGTACAATGTGCAATTCGATAATATGTTATTTTAAAGTTATCTATTTGAAAATAAAATTAATATCATATTACGTGCATTCAATTTTAATCACAAGTTCTGAATGGCGAGGCTATATAATTTTTCATCATCATTAGAGATATTATCATTTTGTTTTATTTTTGAAACGTCGTTCTTTCGATGATTAAATGGAAGTGCAAATATGTATAAAAACGCAATTAACATCTTCGCGTCTTTCCTGGAAAATTTTGCAGAAGAAACTTGTATATTATAAATTATGTCATATATTTGATTTGTCATTAGATTTTTGCGAAATTTTAATAATTCTTTAATTAAGTTAAACTATATACAAAAAAAGATATCTTTGTAGAAACTAACAGAGAATTAAAGTGTGTGATGAGCTACAAGTATTTCCCGCCAAGTTATAACTCGCATTATAGTCTTTTACTCTTTTCATTGCCGTTACTTCTCTTTTCAGTTGCGAACGTACATATTAGTTTAGCGTATGTCGAGTGTAATTAGTGACGACGTGCGGAAGCAGGGAAGCAGCCGGTCAAGCTCGCCACCTGGTTAAACTCGCGAAACTGATTATCGTTGAGTTCTTCACTGATAACGGTGTGCAAGCAATTACACTATGGATAATCATCGGTATTGAGATACTAGAAAACATCGATGTTTTATGATGAGCATGAATAGAGAGAATACTCTTCTTAGACTCTTTTCTTAAATGAACTCGGTTTAATCCTTTTGATTACTTATAAAATTTTATTTCTACTTTTATCTCTACTAAATTTTATTCTACTCTAACGAATTTTAAAAAATAACAATATTATTTTCTAAAATCTTTATTTTCATTCAATATCTTACACTATAAAAACAAAAATAAAATGTTAATTTTAACTTACAGACGTATACGTCCACTATATATAGTGGACTTAACTCAAAAATGTTGATTTTAACATTTTTTTTGCATGTTTCAAAAAATCCATCATACGTATATTTAAGTTTAAAATTAAAATTAACATTTTATTTTTGCAGTGTACTTGTATTAATGGTACAATGGGTAGATTTCAGCAAATCTATTTAATTAGCGATTAAATGGACAGCCGTACCGATGTTTGTTTTTAAACAGCGATTTCTAAATTTCACACTCGGAATGTTAATGGAAATGCTTGTGCGGAGGTACTGAATATCGAGAGTTAGTCCGGCTTGCATCTTCGAATCTGTAAGGTGCAGCACTAATCGCGGCAGTCTGGAGCAGGTTTTACGGTCGCGCGCGGGTACTTTCGCGCACGCGTGCACCACACGCGAGCGTCCGTTTTCCTTCAATTTTACGAGGCCGAGGTCAAGAGGTGCAAACGTTTTTAAAGAGTCGATAAAACTTTCTATCTTGCCGTCTGCTTCTGCCATCGCGCTCCTCGAAGAAGAGATGGCAGAAGGAAAGGCCCATACGTTCGACTCCTCTGGTTCACCCTCCTTCCCATCCCCCGCTCGGTCGCGATAACGGCATCCATCTCTTGGAAGAGAAGCTCTTAAAACGCTATCTTAAGCGACGGCTGCTGCCTAATGGCCGCGTATTACGGCGTACCGGGTGTTAATTAATTTTGAGGTGAAAAAAAGAAACGGCAGAAGCGAGCGTGTTCTATACACGGTCTGGGTCGCGTGTATTCGAGAGCGTGCGTTGGTTCATCGAGAGAGAGAAAGGAGGGTTGTTCTTTCGCTTCATTTGTCGTTGTAAGACCAGAATCTTCGTTTCCTGTTACCGCGTGCTTTACCAAAAAAATACACCGTTAGAATTTTTACTGTAGCATTTTTTATTGTCTGCCGAACATATTTACAGTTAATAAATAGTAAGCCATAAACTGAACTCTTTTATCGAATTCTGCCGGATTAATCTACCGCTCTCTCGGGCTGCGCTTTCTTTGTGTGTGAATTGTTTTTGATCCTTTACAATTTTTAAATTTTATTATGCCAATATATTTTAAAGTTTTCGATAAATTATTTTTTAAATAAAAAGAATTATGAAGAATACTTTAAGTATTTTATAAATATCAAAGCGCAAAAATTATTATAAAGTTATTTTATTTTTTACAGCAATTTCTTTATAGCAATCTGTTCTCAGAAGTATAAACAGAAAAAATTAAATGGCAACTTTAGAATTCTCTCGTAAAACATACAATTAGAATAACTAAATAATTATCCACGCAGAATAGTTTAAAAATTAACATAAATTGTTAAAACATGAACATATGATCAAAGTTCTCCTTCCATTATTGGAACTCGCAAGATTGGCCAGCAGCGCGAAAAAATCGCCTTCCTCACGATCATTAATCTGCTCGTAGCATTTCGAAATAGTTTATTTTTTCCTTAGAGGGGTCCTCGGTGGAGTCGTAGGGTTCTACAGGATGTCATGGGCGGGTGCAAGGCTCTTCGTGGGTCGTTTGGTTATCTGCGGGTACAAATTAGTGGACGAGCTTCTTCTAAAGTAAAAGCTGTGTATAGCACCCGCGTGAACGAAGAAAGAGGAGCAAGACGAAGAAGTCGGCGACAGCGAATTCAAGGAGGATAGAGGAAGGAGAGGACACGGGGAGAATGGGCATTAATAAGAAGAAAAAGTAAAAAGGTCCTGATGCGATACTTCGTAGTGTGGGAAAGAACGATGTAGAAGGGGGAGAGGGATTTTAGGGTCGCGAAGGTTATTGAGAGCTCCCATTACCGGTACACCGTTGCACCGCTGCTATCTTTCGCGCTATTGATGATCTACCGAAAGCAGATTAATGATCTTAACTCTCCCAACAAATTACGGAAGACACCGCGTACCTGCAGAGGAAGTTGGATTGTATCAAGAGATTCCTTTCGCTACCTCTCGTCTCGGCTTCCCCGCTCGTGCATGCGTCTCACTTCGCGAATAAGAAACGAGCCGGATACGTAAGACAATTATTTTACTGAACCTTTTAAAGCAATCGTTTTGTTGAAACCGCAAATCTTTGTTTATTAATCAGTATGATTATTATCAAATTTATATTACTACGCAGATTATGAATACTCGGTAAATTTTTAATCTATCGAGAACAATTTTTTAAAAAATGAATAATTTGTATATGAAGTTTTTTACAAAAATTTCTTCTTATTACGTTTATAGGTATAAAATAAATTTTAAATAATATTTTTCCCCAATAAAACTACCATAAAATTATATTGCAATTAAAAGGATAAAGACACTTAGAAAGATGATTTTTTAATATAAAATTATAAATCATAATCGTAAAGTATTAAGATATAACTAATCTAATATGTACTAATGTTTATTTATGCACACAGCACATTGTGTACTGTTAATTCTTATGGACTAAATATGCGATTATTTCGTCATAGTACCGATTAAAGAATGAGACGTTAAATAAATTAGAGATCATTTATGAAATATCAAGCTTTCAATTAAAAGTTGCGTGTGTTTAAAGTTGCATTTAAAGGCTGAAGTAATAATTAAAACGCAATAAGATCGATTTATTGTACAAACAATTAGCAATGCGCTTTTACCAGCAACCGTTATAGTTTCACTTCGTGCTCGATCTCGAGTGCTCTGAGAATCCACTGGGCAAATCGCAGACGAGATACGCGAGCGCGTGTCCCGCATTTTTGCAATAATCTAAGGGGTCGCAGAAGAATCCAAGATGGCGACATGCACGTGTTTTATTTAATCCCTCCTTCCCTTTTCGTTCTGCTCGTGGAGATGAGAGAGGAACACGGCACGGAATTTCGCGTCTAATGGGATATACTCAGTGGAAAGAGAGAACTCGCCTTTTTTCATGATCCGACCCGCGAGAATACCTGCGGTAGATATCGTGGTGCCTCGCTCTTCTCTCGATCTTATGAGAGTAAATCGATTTCACGGCGAGTACATTGTCGGGAATGCGATAGGCTGCGAATTACGTTCTGCAGATGGTATCTAGCGGCGTAAGTTATGGCGACCTGTAACTTAGCGATAAAACTGGATTCTCATCTAGTTCGTCAATTACTAGCGATCTCATAGAGCACTCGTGTTAAATCTCCATTTGTTAATAAACATTCAGGATTCCGCTATTTTCTCTTTGATATAATATGAATTCCTTGAAAATGATATCATTTGAAGTTGCGAGTGTTTAACCGCGGTTTAACCGCGAATTATAATTTAAGTTGTCATATCTGTATATCTAGATTTTCTTAGAATGATTTCTTAATTTTTAATTGTATACTTCATTAAAAACTAATATTTAGTCATAATAGATTTTTATAAGTTGATTATATTTAAGTTGACTATATTATTAAAATCAATGTGAAATTTAAATTTTGAAGTTATATATATTAATACACTAATATATTCACACATTATTTTATAAAAATATTCTAACTTCATAATGATAAAATAGAATGGCTACGAGTCAATTTTCTTAAAAACATTTAATATTTGAATGTGAAAACAAAACGAACGTTTCGACACCGATCGGGTTATTATCAATGTTCGCGAATAGATATTATATAAATTAATAATCCGGTCAAACGCATAAAATATAAAATCATAAAAATGTATTCAGTCAATATATAATATGTATTCAGTCAATTCTAAAATTAACAATGTAAAAATTACTTACTCTTGTGTAAAAAAGTATTACATCATTGTTTTGTCGATATATTAGAAAGAAGTGTGTGTATCTATGATAAAAATTGGTGAAATGTGATGCAATAGAAGTCAGGAGTCTTTTAGCAGTATTGCGATAGAAGTCAGAGAATTTTTTCTAATGTTACAATGGAGTCAGAGAATTTTTTCTGACATGTAATTGTATTTAACTAGACAAAATTCTCTGACTCTATCGTAACATTAGAAAAGATTCTCTAATTTCTATCGCAATACTGCTAAAAATCTTTTGACTTCTATCGCATCACATTTAATTAATTTTTATCGTCGATATACATTTCTAGAATATCGACAAAACAATGATATATGACGTAATACACTTTACACAACAGTAAATAATTTTTACACTGTTAATTTTAGAATTGACTGAATTATGTATTTTTATGATTTTATATTTATTGCTTTTGATCGGATTATTAATTTATATAATATATTTATATAATATATTTATATCTATTCGCGAATCATTGATAATGATTCGATCAAAACGTTCGTTTTGTTTTCAAATTCAAATATTAAAAATTTTTAACAAAATTGGCTCGTAGCACTTCTATTTATCATATCTTTTTATCATTGTGATTTTATTTTTATAAAGTCATATTATAATTAATTTAAGTATTACTTTACTACTAATTGTCTTATTAACTAGTTAATTAATTAATGAATTGTGTTTATTAATATCTGCCATGAAAAATCTAATATAGAGATTGTCATACTATATTTTTATCTGAATAAAACTAGAAAATATTTTGAAGTTTGCTGGATTTTTAATGTATACACATACATAATAAATTTTATTAGTAAGATTTGAAATAGGTTTAGCATATTAAATTCTTTCATTATACATTTTTTTGTTATTTTTATTTGTGATATAAAATTCGCATTGTACAAAAATATATGCATTGCGACGTAATCAGAGAAAGCGTACACGCGTGTTAAAACGTTAATGACGCGAACCAGTTTATTGACTATTATATCATCAGAACCGTAATTCAATGCCGTCCTGCAAGTCCGGCTCGCATAAATGCGCATATGTGAACATATATATACGTAGATCTACTCACACACGTGAATGCACGTTCTGTTCCCCGGATGCTAGGCATAATTATTTACAAGAAGCTGCATGGGTCTCAGAGAAGAGGCTATTGAAGCCATCACCATTGACGAAGAATCGTTCGTGTGTATATATTTTGAGAACCTGCAGGGAATCATTGGCGATTATCTAGTACGATATCACATTCTGAACATTAACAAACGAGGAATATATCACGAAACTCCACGATTATGAAATTAATTACTTGACACGATTATACGCGTGATACCGGATTTTATGATTATAGCATCTGTAATTGAAAGTTTTTAAGCGGTGATCTTGTTGTTTATCAACGTAATGATTTTATAATGAGAATCTTGAGTATATAAGTTGATTATGTTTACACCATACTCTTAGATCGACTTATACAATAGGTGTCCTTGTTTATCCTGTAGATTAAACAAAGCCTATCGTATAGATCGCAAATTAAACGCACGATGTAAACGTAGTCAATGAGAAAGAATGTTATGATAATATACGTTTTTAATGTAAAATATATATACCAACAAGTCCGCTCTAAATCAGCCAACTTTTTTGGCTAATAATTTTATTTAAACTTATGTGTACCATTTTGATTTTTGATTTTGATTTTGATTTGACTTGAGATTATCTACTATTCTTGAAATAGTTACAAAACTTTTTAATAAATTGTGTAATAAATTGTATGTTTATGTACATTTGTACATTTGTACGTCTCTGTCTGAGGTCGTATCAAAGCAATCTATTTTTCACTCTGCAAGTTGCCTGAGAATCGTCGTCGTTTCATCGGTACGCTTTTCGCAAAAAAAAAGATTCGTTCAGGACGATCCTGGTGCACAAGGCGCGATTAGTATTACGGAGAGCTATAATAAAGATCGCAGCGGGATTCATTCTTCGTGATGCGGAGCTTGGTTGGAACGGTCTATTTGCACTTCGTCATTGTGCGCCTCTATGGAACCGTCGATACGACCGCCGGGTCGAAGAAGCGCACCCTATTGATGGATTCTTTCCGCAGAGACAGAGAGAGAGTCAAGAGAAGAGGTGCATCAGGAAGATGCACTGTGAAAAAAAGAGAGCGAAGAAGTTGGCCGTGCTACCGCGCTCGTAAATTTTTCTTGGCGAGATTAGACACGGCGAGCCTGTTCCTCGTTGCAGCTTCTCCTCGGTTGTCCTGTAGACATTGTCGTGTATTTTCCATCGCGGAGTGGACAACGTGCATTTCGTGAGTGAGTTCGCGATTTGTAGCGCTCCGTCACAACGGACGGACAAAGCGGGCGAGAGTGACGTTTTGACGTCTGCATTATGGTGCATCGCGGCGCATCAGAGTATCGTGTGGACCAAAGTACGAGACAGAACAGACACTCCGGAAGACTGTTTTCACACGACGACGCTCAAGTGTGAAGTGAAAGGGGAGAAAGAAGATGAAGAGAATGAGAGAAGGATATACTTAAAGGATCGTAGAGCACGCGCGCGTGAATTGCTAGTCAATCACGAATAAGATGCTTGAGCGAAAATAGATGATGTTACAACGAACAACGAATATATAACGAACACGTTAATAAATTAAGCTTAAAATGGCACATTTCGATATTAATTAGTTATTTTGCAAATGTGGTATGTATAAAAACATTTTGTATTTTAATCTAAAAAAATATATGATATACGAAATCTTATATACAAAAGATGTGTATATTAAGACAATAATATATTTTATATTTTTAAATGGAATTAAAAGATATTTACTAAAAACTATTTTATCTATTTCCGTGGATATCAATGACATGATAAAATATCAATGATTTTTATAAACGTTTTTAGTAAATCGTATAAATGTATTTAGTTAAATCTGTGATATTTTACTCTAGTAATTTAATTATATGATGTAATAAATTATAAGAACGATCATGATTAAAGTATGAAGTATTCTTTTCAATTTGAGCAATATATGGGATGAAATAATAAATAAAAGAACTGAAATCAATATGTAAATTTCTATCTCTCTTTAAAGATAATGACGGTAAAAAATTGAAATGTATACTTATATGTATTATGATTTTTATCGCTGGCATTAATATTCCTATAAATAATATTTTAAAGACATTAGAAAAAATTAAGAAGTTTTGATCCTCAATCGTTAGATCAGAATCATAGAGATACTCACCGGCGATGCTCGAAAAGAATTAGCAGCAGGGCGACGGTGGGACCGATCCTGGTAGCGATCCTGGATGGCGGTCCTTCGTATGCACGTCCTGTACGAGATGGAGGCATCCTGTCATCGCCCCGAGGTCGTCTTCTCTTCTTTGCGCGGTTTGCCCACTTTAAAAGAGTTGAGTACGACCCTTCGTCCAGGGTTGCACACCCCTAGCACCCGAACGGAAGGACCCTTCGTTCGAGATGATGCTGAAGCTGCTCCCGTTCTTTATCTCTCTTCCTCTCTTCGTTTTCCTCGCTCTTTCTCTCTCACTCTCTCCGCGTTCGCCTTTCTCTTTCTCTCCCTGTATTCTCCGGTCCCTCTCCTACTCTTCTCGCCGCGGTGCCTGTGATCACCAGTCTGGCACGCGTCGAGAACTCCTCCTCGCCCCGGGCACCGGCGCTTCTCCTTTGACGTTCCGTACGATTCGAGAGCTCCCAGTTTTGCTGCTTCGAGGGTGCGTTTCGAAAACTACCCCGAGACAATATTCTGCGGCAATCGAACGATTCATTGAGCGTATACTCGTCTCGATTCTGGCTCTCGTCGCAATTTATTATATTATGCGTCGGCTAGCTGAATGATGAAACTCGTTCTCGATGTGTATTTACTTTCGCTATCCTTTGATGAACCACTTACGTGTAAGTTCCCATTAGAACAGTCTTCGTTATATTTATCAAGAGTGATGTGAAAATTTTCGAAGCGGCTTTCCTCAATCTTATTAAATACACTTATCTCTTTGGAGGACAAATACTGTCGAGGTATATGGTGAGGTCACTGTCACTATAGTCTTTGTTGCACCGGCTTTATTCTTTATGTCTTTGGCATTTTCTTCGGTGCTGAAGTATGAATGAGTACTCCAACATAGTTTGCCTTTGAATAAATTTCCTTTATCCAATTTGCACATCGAAGTCGTAGATCACGATACCCTTCTCGGTAAAATCTATCCGAAAATCCGATAACATTCTGTCGTTCTTTCACCCTCTAGATATGTTAATCTTTTTTCTTCCTCCCTTTCTTTCGTTGGTAACGAGATTCAGGCAAATTGGTCGATTTTTCGATGTGTTGGACAGAAGAAAAGAAAAGAGCTTGATGACTTACTCGATATTTCCGGTGTATGTGCGCTCGCGGCGAAGTGTCAAGCTCAAATAAAAGAAAAGTCGCCCTCCGGATTCTCCTACTCCTCCCACACACGGACCATCACGATCTCCCCCTTCCCTGTCTCTCGGTTACAGGTCCTCTTCTTCTTTCTCCTTAACCACCGCCTCTTCTTCCACTGTGGTTTCCTCTGCCTCTCTCCCTCGTAACCGCGCCTATCTCTCGCTTTGCTCGTGCAAACAATCAAATAGCAAACTTCCCGCGATTGTCACGCTTAGTGCGACGGTGACGACAGAACCAGGCGAGGTTTTGAGGATTGCGGAAGATGAAAAAGTGGAGGGTCGGATAGGAGGGGGAGGAAAAGAAGAGAATTCGTTTCGTGAAGAATTCTAAGAGTAGAGGTGTTAATGCGTTTGATCGGATCGCATTTGCGGGGTGAAAAGATTCATGTCGAAAAGTAAGATCAAAGGGTAGACTATTTGTCGAAAAGATGAGATAAAGTGCAGATGAGATAAAGTCGAATAGTAAGAAATTTTGAACATCTGGGAGCACAATGGAATTGAACCGATTGTGGTGCTCGAGACAAACTGCCCGATCAAGGAAGACGCGAGAAGGTCACGCACTGTTCCCTGTACTCTCTTCTCCTACGTTCGCTGACACCGACACCACGCTACTGTAGAGCCGGAGAGATAAACAGAATCTGAATGATTCCGCCTCTGTTCAAGACCGACGAGGAGCTGTCAGAGAGATCGCTCTGTCTATGATGAACTCGGTGCGCAGTGCGCGGCTACGGGGACCCTCCTCGCCCTCCTATAGGGAGAGAAAGAAGAGATAGGGAGCAGTATAGGCACGAAGGAACCAACTACCCCCCCACCATAGCCACCACCATCCGGACACGACCACCACCACCATCGGCCACCACCCCGAGATTCGATGTGAGAGATGAAGAGGGACGAACAAAATCACCTAGAGAAGGATGACATGACAACGAGAATTGTGATAGAAAGAGAGAAATAACACAGCGCGCACAAGAAGAAGGATGCAAAAATGCATGGACTATAAACCGTTCCTGAATTTCTCTTTCTTTCTTTTTTCCCCACTTTGGATCTATCTTTCTTTCGCTTTTAATGTGTCGTTTCGAAGACATATATTTTCTCGACAGATAATCTGAAAATGCCTTCTCTCGAACAAACAACAGGTACGCTGTCATTCATAACTTAAATTTTTGATTGGGATGATTGTCATGTTGTAATGAATGAAATATTCATTTTCTCTATTTGGTCTTGTATATATTTTTATATCGCGATTCATAATTATAGATATATAATTCTAGATTGTTTACACTATTTTAGTTTCTATTTTATTATTTGTGATGTTTTTATTTATTATTTATTTTGTATTATTTTGCATCAGCAATTGAAAGAATGTTTTATACTTTTAATTTAATTAATTTGCAAAAAGAAAAATAGAAAGATAATAAATAAAAAATTTATTTTTGAGTTGTTTGAGTAAAAATAAACTATGATGCTCATTCGGTTAAATATTACTTTCATATAGCTGACGTACTATTATCACAATTATATTAAATTTTGAATTATTTAATATAAATCCGATTGCTTGAGCTATTGAATTTTGTTCGATTGTTAAGTAAAAGATAATATGCATTGAAATATTCTTTCTGCATCTTTATGACTTAATTGAAACGAGCAATTTCTCGTGCTTTTGAACGTCTTGATGGGCACATCTCGCTTCATTATCGTGGGCAGACAGATCTTCATGTCTCGAAATATCGCGGTGCATTTCCCTATTCTTGAAGGATCTTACCCTCTAGAAAGAAAGGAAAGCAGGCAGGAAGGAAGGAAGGTTGTCTGAGATCACGTGACAGGACAAGTAGGAGGAGCGAAATTCCCCTACCTAACATCACTTGGAGGAGTCAATCGGCATAATTGAGGCTTATCTTCCTCCCTTACACAAACAGCCGTCCGCCTACTCTCATCCCCTCTCTTCTTTAGATCTTTCCTCAGATTTTGACTTATACAAGAAATGCAAAGAATTGATATTATATTTTGATTTTTGTTAACAAGATGAATATCACCTTTTCATATTAATTACAAGATATTTAAAATTCATCAAATTATTATTTTTGTGCGACAAGGAATGTAAATATCGATATCAGATAGAACTAACAATTATATTGACGCGCGAACTTTATTTTTTTAAACAGTATGATGCGCTTATTGCTTCAAACAAGATGGCCTTAAATAACCAATGTAGAATTCATATTTTTAAAATCTATCTGTCATCTATATATGCTCGCAGTTTTAAAGAAACATAAAAAGCGAAACAAATACGGATAAATTTCCCTGAATTGAAATATTTATGGCTCTTATGTCTCCTCGCTGATACGTTTCTAAAGCCAATTAGCAGTGTATCCAATATAATATAATCTGTCGTACGAAGATCTCGGTTGATGCTGCGATTATGGGAGTTGTAGCGAGAGAGCAGAGCTCCCTGTCTATTTTTCCCCTTGTTCCCGGATGCCTTCGATTTCTCGTCGACGCGATGTGGAAGTGCAGATTTCATTGACGTGGTCGCTGAACTGGCAATTAGCCGCAACGACCCCGGCTTGTACACCGCGCTCGTAGTCACCCCACTGTGCCACGTGGTCGAAGATCAAACGACGTCCTGGCACAAAGCGCAGCCAGCTGGGTTCTCTCTCGATAATCGGTAGCGGACGCCGGTCACATGGACTGAATCTGTGGTGGCTCGTTTGGTCACCCTCGTTCGCGACCTTTGACCTACGCTTAATTAGGATCCACATGCTGGAGAAAACAGGTGTATAATTCGTTAGCAATCGGACACAATTAGCGAAACTGTCAGATCACATAAATGAAAGGATAAACATTAATTTTTGATGATGAGGAATAATTAAGAAGGTCAAATTAATTTCAAACTAGTTTAAATGTCATGTGATGTTAATGAAGATTGAAGTAAAAATCGTAATAAGAAGATTTTATCTTTATATGCCATGTTATTTTACTTCATTAGTGCCTTATGAAAAATTTATTTAATTGGAACACCAATACGGACAATTTGATATAATTAATTTCGTGATATTTAATCTTAACGTTTACTGCAGAAATATAAAAAGAGATGGAAATAAATTTGCCTAATTAGGTTTAGTCTTAACTCATTTCGATATAAACAACTTTTCGGTTGTCGCGGTTCGGTAAACGCGAATCAGTACAATGTTGTTATCGCATGTTTCGAAACTAACGACACAGCGGTGTCTGTATCTTATGGCGCTCACCGTTATCTCGCATGCCACGGAATTATAGGCAGATCGAGCGGCGATTTATCGACCATTTACCGCGGCGCATACATTGCTGGACACATAAGTTTTTTTGCCTCGCGGATGAGCCACGTTCCATTCGTTTCGTAGAGGGACACTCTTACCAGTCTCGATATCTCGTTCCGATAACATCCGTACTTCTAGAGGAACCACTGGAAGCGTGCTTCTTCTACTTGATTTCATCTTTTGCCTTCTCTCTCTTTCTCCGGCGCTCTCTCTTCTAGAGCGTGCATCCTCTATCATTCTATCAAGGTGCATTACTTATCGAGCTATCGAGTGTCCTGACCATGATCCTGGCACGCGAGCGCTGATACGATCGGGACGCTCAATCATCTTATCGCCGTGCATTGCGCCGTCGCTTGGCGACCTAATTGGCCGGCTTGGAAAAAAAAATACGAAATCTTTCCATGAAAGGCGAAGTATAAAAAAAGAGAGCGAGGAGAGGGGAGGGGGGAGAGAGGGGAGAGAGAGAGAGAGAGAGAGACTGGAAAAAGAGAGAAGACGAAAGCGTGCGCATTATCAATAAATTTGCAATACGATTTTCATAAGATCCTCTTAAGATTCGATATTTCGGTCAAGCAGGGATGGTTAGTTAATGAAATATTTTCGTAAATATTCGCATACTCACATCTTTACATTATTACGACACCGCATTAGCGAGGGAGTGATTTACGCTGAAGAAGGGAGATTACTTTAGGGCTCGCGATTGCCGTATCATGGCCGTAATTTATTGCACGATTCAATGCTAATGATCGTTTTCTCAAACGGTGCGCAATGAAAGAGGTATCTTGCCGCGTCCACTCTCCTCCTATTTTAAACTCATACGTACGTACTTTTTCACTTGAGCTATCTTGGGAAGGAGCAAGTATTTCCCGTTGAAATTATAGCATTAAATAGCGACACATAGAACAAGTGTATGACTTCTCTGTTACGCTTATGGATGTCTATTTATAGTGTTCATCGTATGGTATTATAAAAAAATTATTCAAATCATACGACAAAAAATTGAAACGTTGCACAAAATTTTTATTTTTATCAATTTCTCTGTAACTATCTTTATTTATAAATATTTTTCTAAGAGATATGATACAAAAATTCTGTACAATGTTTTGATTTTTTTCATATGCGAGAGTATTTGATTCAAATACTCTCTTATTCATATAATTTTATAATTTTAGAGAAACGATATGAATAAGAGAATGATTTGTTAACATTCTTTGGAAAACATATATACTCAATCTTTGAAAGTGATTTATTTTTAACTTGCATTTCTCGAGATTAGATAATCAAAAAGTCGCTTTACTTGTAAATAATGATTAAAATAGCAATAAAAAGCAACAGTTTCCGAATTTTAGATTTTTTTAAATATCTTTATGATGTAAAAAGAATGTACGAGTAATCTTTGGAAAATTATTTTAATGTTTGGAGATTAATATATAAATACTTATCGAGTCTTGAGTGACATCGCCAAAGGTTAAAGTTGTTAGAAATATCCTTAAATTTCATTAATTTCTAATGTACACTGTTAAAAATTTCATAAAATTTAATATATTTTTAAGTTTTACAATTTAAATTTAATTTCATGACATTACATTAAGTTTAATGTATTTATAACTGAAAAGTATTTGTATATGTACATTGTATATGTACATTGAAATTTAATGTATTATAATGTATTAATATAATTTTTTATGAAATTTTATTAAATTTTATGTATACGTTCATTATATTTAAGTAACTACTGCAATTTAATTTTCAATCAAATCATTCATTATTTTTAATTTCATTCAAACTTAAGTTAAACCAAATTTTAACTAAAAAAAACTTGAATACACAAACAAGGCAATAAAAATGATTTTTTCTTTTATGATACCTTATTTGTATAATCACTGTTAGAAATGCTTCCTTTGTAAATAAAGTTTAACAAGCTTGTTAAGGAAACATTTCTGGCAGTGATTATACAAATAAGGTATCATGAAAGAAAAAATTATTTTTATTGTCTTGTTTGTATTCAAGTTTTTTTTAGTTAAAGTTAATTTGCTTATGAATTCTTGAACAGTGTATAGAATTATACATAATTGATATACATAATTACGAGTTTTATTACTTTTTAAGTAAATAGATTTAAAATAAAGACTCACGGAAATTATTCATTATCGGAAGTTATTTGCAATGCATCCATTTGCAATGCATTTAACAACACATGCTAGATGAAACTGCGTACCTTCGAGCACAATAATTGATTGATGCGCGTGCAAAGAGTAGTTTTGTTTTCGCAAGATAGTCATTATTGTATCTTCAAAGGGAAGAGGAAGCAAAAGATCGCAAGAACGGGGGACGCGTAGAATGGCGGTGTGAAAATCGTCGGTAATTGCAGTCGATCGTCTTCGATCTTAATTGAGACATCCGCCCGTTAGCAAGAAGTTAACTACAGGAAGGTAGTGAAGAAACGATAATAGAGATGCGCTATCATTTCTTCACATAATATCCTGTAACAAAAGTTAAGAGCAAAAAGCGATTCATTTGAATTTTTATGTATTGCTTATCCTGTTTCATAAAGGACAAATATCTCGTTACAAAAGTTTTATAGATGCTTTTTCATGTTTTATATTGAAAAAAAATTTACTCTGTTCAAAAGAAAGACTTTAAAAATATTCAAAAAGCAAGTTTCTTTTGTAGATTACAAATATTTTTAACTAATAATAAATTAAAATTTACATACATAATTTTAGTAATATGTTTAGAATAGATTTATTTTAATTTCATATAAATATTACTTATTTTTCTAAATGATTCAAGAGCGAGTAATCTCATAAATTTTATCTTATTTGCAATTATGCATAATCAAAAAATTGAAATTATATAATCAAAATGTATAAAAAAACGTTAAGCTGAAAAACTTTATTACTTACTCTTTGAATATTTATCGAGAAAAGTGATGAGATTTCTGCATGACATTGGCCAATAATTTGCTTGCTATGGATATGCTAGAAATTACCCCATCGGCGCAGCGTCCCTGCAGGGCACGTTGAGGTCGATAGGGAGCCCTCTGGAATGTTTTAATAATATGCATTCCGGTAGAGACGAAATTTTGAAGTTCCGGGGATACAAGAAGGGCCGATGGGGATGAACACACTAGGTTCGCAGGATACTCTATAATGATAATGGGCTTCCAAGCTGTATAAAGCACGGTTTTTCGCGAGCAATATTAAAACTCGTTTAGTCGTGGGGTGAGCAGTTCTCCGTAATTACAGACTTTCACCTATTGCGTGCGGGCTGACAGGAATGACAATGTGTTTGAGATAAGTGAGATAGATAAGATAATTTACAGTAATCCGCACGAGCGGCAGGATATACGCCTTAGACTTGCGGTGTAATAAATTTCTCGATCGTTACTATCGTTACTATATATATATATGCTCGGGGGATATGAGTATAGCTTGTCAAGGAGACAGTATGCAGATGGACCACTGATGCGTCTGCCAGCGAGCACTTTACATGATTTTGTCGTTAGCAGTCTAAAAAAGTTTGCGTTGCTAAATGAATTATTAATTAGAACCAAGAGTTAATCGGTTATTAACGATATTATTCAAGTTATCGGAATAAATGTATTAGATTAGTTATTTATTAGATTAATTTTACTTTTCTGTTTTTTGCATCTTTTTTAAAATATCAATTGATAGGTAAATAAAGTATTTTGTTTAAATTAGAGAAAAAATAAATTATAGTGTACAATTTTCAAGAGATTTATAAAATTTAGTTAAAAATATTTAATAGTGCTATTTGTCTTTTGTTAACTTTTTACGTGTGTGTACTATTTTTTGAATATTATTTTTTCTAATTAATTTTTTAACTTTTATTCTCCGTTGTGTTATTTTAATTAAGATATAAAATATAATTATTTTAATACTATCGCGTGCGTTAGTATTCAAATTTTAGTATTCACATCATATTATCGCGTATATATATATATATATGCATATATGATGTATATATATATATATATATATATATATTTCTATGGGAAAATCGAGAAAATAGGTTAATAATACTTGAAAGACACTAAATAATTAATTTAAATCCTAAGCTTTCCAATACATAGTATAATCGATGTTATATATTTGTCTTTATGTTAAGGGCATTGAGATGAAATCGTTTTTTTGGCACTTTGTGATTCGCTTACGGTTAATTTTATTCATTATATTAATAAGAGCAAGGAATTCAAAACAGGAGCCTGGAAATTCTTTAGGGAATTGGTTCATGGTCGATTCCTTCTATTTTCTTTTATCTGAAAACATGAGAATTTATCATAGTTGAAGAAAAAAAATATTTCAAGATATCATTTTCAGAGAAAGAAATACGAAAAAAATAGCGAAAGAAATGATAAAATTGAAAGGATTTCATTGTCGATGGGCTCTAAAAAAACCTATGAGATTGAAAGTGAATAAAGTAGGAAACCACACAGAAATTTGAAAATGACGTTAAAGCTGAAATTATGCTGCGGGAGCTCGACTGTTGTGATTATTGAGATGATAATCTGAAGAAAGAGAGCACAATATTATTTCTCTGCAAATTCGTCTTCTCGTACCTATAAAAACAGCTGTAAAAATTAAAAAATATTTTTTAGATGAAAATCAATTCTTGCCAAATTAGTTTTTTAAATAATATTAATAAGAAAGTTTTCATGACCGAAGTTATCATCACGTACAAACATGTAACATGTTACGATTTTAATTTTGTAACAGCTGTATTCTGCGATAGGTTGGTGTTCTTTTAGAGTCTAATAATAATTTATTTATTCTGCGCGTGCAAATTTTAATTTTTAATGTAAGAACTACCTCGTTCTTGTGTCTCTCTGGTTTTCATCTTCCTTTCGAACGCGACAATTTTATTTTTTATTATACATAAAATTTATAGAAAATATATGTTGAAACCAATAAGAGTGGCAATAGGTTGAAAAATATATAAATAAGGAATGAAAAAATTCGTTCAAAAATTCAGGTTAAATCGATTCGTAAGTGAACTTAGCTATTTAATTTGATTAATTATATGTTGTATTTTTTTCCTAATTTTATTTTAAACCTAAAGTTTTTGACAAGACTAAAATCGACAATAATGCATTGATTTATATCATATAAAAAAAAGAGAGATGTGTTTTATAATGCAGAGTTTCCTGGACTTAATCTTTCAAGGTTTCGCTTTCGTTTTATCTTGGAAAGTGAGCAGGAAGTTCTTTGACAATTCTATTATGATACTCAATGCAATTGCGAGCTCTGTCATTAACCATTATATCGACTAAATGAGGCGGTCTAAAGTGCGATAACTACCCCCGAAGAAAGAATGAATGAAGAAGGCTACGCAGATGTTGTTGTTACGCCTCCATCCTTTCAGTACCGCGGTTTCGTACCCATTCGATCGTTTTAACATGAGATTACAATCACCGCTGCTGAAAGAATCACCCGACATTATAAATGTTCCGGAAAGGAATAGAAATGCTGATCCTATAAAATTGCTGTCTGCACGTGTGCCTCGTTCGATAATTCTAAAGTTTATATATTTTATTTTATACTTATTATAATTATAATTATATTTTCTGTATAATAATGATAGAGCTCGCAATTATAATTATTAATTGTTTGCCAAATGTTTATTGAGAGAATATCGACTTTGAATTCATTAAAAAAAATGAAGAATTTTTCTAGTTGAGGAAGTGCGGTAGCTCAGGTACATATTATTATAAGTCTCGCTGAGCAACGTGGTATGAACAGCAGTCGAGGAAAGATATCCATTGCAACGTATAACGCTCGATCGCACGATCGACAGGCCGGATACACCGAACGTATCATCGTCATCGTTTTTTCGTTAAAAGGCACTTGTTGGAGTGCGTCCGAGCGTAATCGATCTGCTCGTTAAAGTAGCCCCAATAATCTGCTTTCGAAGATCATAGAGATTCCGCCTGTTTACCACGCTACGTCGTAGGGAGCACCCTCCTAGCTCCTGGACGGAAGGACTCGCGTTCATCGTGGCACACCCCTCGAATGCATCCACGCGTATACGCGCGCCCATAGAAAAATCGAGAAAAATCACAGCCGAGAAAACACAGTATTTCAGAAAGGAAACAAGAACAAAGTCTCTTCGCACAGCAACGACGATCTCCGGTCTCGATGTCTTTTTTTTCTTTTTTTCGGAATGCAACACACGCACAATGGGCGCTTCGATCGGGCGCGGGAAATCCTTTCTTCGTCGATTTTGGCTGTAACTATTTAAGAGGTTGAAAGGATCTTCAACGATGATATTCTCTCTATATTTGTATATGTGCTTCGAGTTTCCTTTTATATCTCACATGATATTGTGCCATGTGCGTGCACATATACGTACCCATGTTTTTTCACAAGAGAGAGGGACAGAGAGAAAAAACGAAGCGAATGAATATACTTCGATATCGTGTTTTTGTTCTTTTCTTCTCGCATCGATTATTGGATGATCGGTTTACAGCTTGTAGAGCTCAAATAAGTTATCGTACGAATTAGGGTCGTGCCATGAACGGATTAGTGATGATCTAAAAAATGTGTTTAGAAAAGAAATAATCTGTTTTTATTATGTTAAAACGTTTAAACAGAGTTAAATCTGAAATTTTAATGTAAAGTATTTTTGTAAAATATAATAAGGCAATAAAATAAATTTCCAAATATATTCTTTCAATATTTGAAAATTTAATACACAAAATTGATCTTTTCTTGTAGTTAAATTTAAAACAATTTGTAAAATACAATTTTTGAAAAAATATCGAATCTTTTATAAATATTTTCTCAACTTTCATCATTCAGCAGTTTATTTCTGCTACTACAAATAGCAATTTCTAATTTGTTTTTAAAATATACATATATGTCAAACCTCTGTCATTACCTCTACTTAGAAGACATTTGCAACAATAATGAGCGCGTGAGAGAGAAAGACAGAACATAATGCACACCAAGATGCATCCGCAGGTGAAGAATGGTAGCCCGCGAGCGAGAAGGAAGACTGCCGGGCCGCTGCGGCGGGCCACCATGCTCGCCTATTATGGCAACCGAGCCATAGGGATTCGAAGAGTGGCCCTCGACCAACAGCAATCCGAATAAATAAAAAGGGAAAATAAGATATATGCGTGTGGGTGTGGCGGCAGGCGGGACCCGGGCTCATTGCCACCTCCGAAGCTGTCGGATCTCGCACTCGCCGATAGCTACACTGGTATGCGTACTGGGGATTCATGCTTGACCGTATACCCTGCTTCCACACCTTCGAGTTCTCAACCATGATTCTTTACCTCCGCAGCGATTATTCTGAAATGCTTTTCGAATCATCGACAGACATACCTAATTTTAAACCTTGTAATCTTGTGTCTCGAACACATTTTTGCCTGTTTTTATATGAAGTTTTCTCTAGTTTTCTAATCCGATTTCTAAGGCTTTCCTAGATTTCATCGATTAGAATTTACGTGCACTTGATTTCTTTCTCTTTTCTTTGTACAAGAAATATTAACCTATTATTTTATATTCTATATTTTATACTAGATAT